>Ga0207907_100115_pt1 | contig 54938 bp, 50 predicted proteins | sample LinPmetageLP52_FD_184062 | JGI IMG/M metagenome (GOLD analysis project Ga0207907, IMG submission 184062) | Marine viral communities from the Subarctic Pacific Ocean - LP-52 (SPAdes) | ecosystem: Environmental > Aquatic > Marine > Oceanic | place: Pacific Ocean | collected 2011-08-26
CAATATCAACGAGGTATGAAAAGTTAGCAAGGAATTATGCCAGCATGGTATCACTGGCATTTTCGATGATGTGGCTACCCATGTACTGCTGAGTGAAATATATGCAGCAAAGATCAACAGGCCCTAGGAGTTTTTCGTTATCTTCAACCTCGGGCTTTTCAGCTAATTCATCGATAGATTGGCTGCACGAAATAACCGTATCGTACAATGTAGATGGTGTGAATGGCTTATATAAAAGGTCGTCGTATAGCACCAAGCTATTTTTATCAAGACTCTCTCTGTTGTGCGAGACCACAACCAAATGGGTAATTTCTTTTTGTTCTTGTTGCCAACTTTCCAGTGCTTCTTTACTGATAACAGTTAAGATTGCTTCATCAATGATAATGACCCTAGGTAGGCTATTCGACGCTTTATGAGTAGTTAAGTCTTCAACACTTTTTGCCACATAGGACGGCCACCCAAGTACAGAACATTGGCGCTGAATGCCGGTTTCTACATTTACATTTTGCGTAAGCACTATGGCCTGATAAGACATAACATCTTGCTCACTTAAGCTGTCTTCTTGCGCTACCGATGCTTTTTTAAGCAACACATTAAAATGGAATTTACTGCCTTTACCCTGCTGGCTTACTACACCAATCTTACCGTGCATCATTTCCACTAACTGCTTGGCAATGCTTAGCCCCAGACCAGTGCCTCCGAATTTAGCATTGGTGTCGCGGCTAGCCTGAGTAAACGCCCCAAATATTTGGTTTGCTTGGTTTTCAGACATGCCAATACCCGTATCTTGAACCTCAAACCCTAGCTGAACGGTATCTTCGTTTTCGTTAAGTAGTTCTACGCTTAAATTCACTTCCCCACGAGAGGTAAATTTGATGGCATTACTAATTAAGTTACTGATAACTTGATTAAGCCTAACGGCATCACCCACAACATGTTGAGGGCATTTAGGATCAACATCAATCCACAGCTCAATATGTTTACCGTAAGCCGCACGCCCCATCATCTTGCCCACTTGATTAAGCAAACTATCTAAACGGAATGGGGCTTCAACCATATCGAGCTTACCGGCTTCAATTTTAGAAAAATCGAGCACGTCATCAATAATTCGGCTTAATAAAGAAAAGCTTGTGATAGCTTGTTCTATATTATCGTTGATTTTTTTATAGTTACGCTCACCCAGTGTGATTTGCAGGAGCCCATACACACCGTTCATAGGCGTTCTGATTTCATGTGACATTCTGGCGAGAAAATCGGCTTTAGATTTTTCGGCACTGTTGGCTTTATTCTTTGCTTTTATGGCAAGCTCTTTTTCCAAGTTCAATTGATTAAGCAGTCGTATTAATAGATATGCTAATCCTATTAAAAACAAAGCCGCCACCGCAAAGCCCAAAGCAATAAAATGCTTGGTTCGCTCCAAATACGCTATAACCTCTGTTGGCTTTTCCATGACTAACCAGTAGTAAGCATCTTCAATGTCAGTGTCGTCAGTATTCCTTTTACCAATAGGAATAATGCCGTGTTTAAATCGACTGGTAAATTTCCTATCTGGCACGTCATCTTCGCCACCATAAAAGCGTTTTTCAAAGCCAGGAAATTGCATACTTACTTGGTTCTTGGGCCTATCGAGCAGCCAACCCCACGCTGCGTTATTCGGTGAAGCTAAAAAGAATCCATCTGGATTAATTAACCAATGCGCACTCTCGGTTTGCAGCTCTTTTAAGCGAGAGAATACTTCACGTAAATCAAAGTTCAGTACGATTAAACCCAAAACTTCGCCATCAACGCGATATTTAGCAACACTTCTAATAGTAGGCCGATAAGGCAGTTCTATTACTCCCCGCTCTTTATTTAAATCTAAGGGCGATATGTAATAGTCTTTTGATGATTCAACAGCTTCAATAAAATAATACCGATCTGCTTTGCTTTGAAGGTCTTGGGTGTCTCGCCAGATAAGGCTTCCGGACGATTTTTCGGCCCGTAGTTGTTCATTACCATCAAGGGCAATATAACGGATTTGCTGCAAACTTGGGTAGGCATCGAAAAGCGCTGACCAGTGTTCAGTAAGATACCGCTTAGCATTCTGTTCAACTAGCGCATCGGTAATTAAAGTACTTTTGCTTTCTTGAATAGCAATGGAACGCGCATCCAATATAACGTGGTTGATTTGACTCTGAAAATTTTGATGCAGTACATCGAATTGTTGGCTGATAGCGTCATGACTAAACCGCTTAGTTTCTATCCACAAGATATTGGCTAATACTGCCACGATGGCAATAAATAATACGCAGAATATAGAAATGAAGAGTGCTGATTTGGAGACTTTATTGACCACAATGCATCCTTTCGGGTTACTGCAACGGCTATCGCATTATACGAAAGTATAACACCTAAGTCGTACCGTACCGCAAATAAGCTAGCTTTGGCTATTAATGGCTACGTCAATGCTGACACCAAAGTACTTAATGGCCCTAAATCTGATTCAAAATGCTTCCATTACTGCATCTTTAAAATTTTACCTGGTAGCACTGTGTTCCAGTGATCCATCAGCTCAACGTAATTATTGTAGTACTTTCCAATATCTTCAAGGTTGTAACAAAATTCCAGCCGTTCCGCAAACAACTGCTTGAAGATGCTGAACCCGCATGACATGGGGTCGCGGCGTGCATCAATGATTGTAGCACTTGGGCCTATCAATGCCCCCGCCCGTTTAACCTGTGCGCCACTCCGGCAACGTAGAGCCTGCTTGAGGTAAAGTTGCGCTGTAACTCATATGCGCTAATAATTTGACTAGTTAACAAGCAACTAGCAGAGTATAGAGATGCTTACATTAAGCGAAGCCTTATCACTATGATGAATTTAGCGTTCTCTTACCTACCTCTTATTTTGCTAATTACCTTAATGGTAAAAAAGAACCCTATGCCATCTAGCAAAGCCCTACCTTTAAGCGCTTTGGTCGCTTATATTGTGGTGCTGTTGGTATTCAAACAAGACGCAAGGTTAGTGAATGCCAATGTAATAAGTGGCGCATTACTGGCACTTACCCCGCTTTCTATTATCGCCGGCGCGATATTCCTTTTTAAATGCATGGAAATTACCGGCGCTTTAGCTATTTTACGTAAATCGCTAGACGGCGTAAGCGAAAACCCCGTAGCCCAGCTAATGATTGTAGGCTGGGCGTTTATGTTTCTAATTGAAGGCGCCAGTGGTTTTGGAACACCGGCCGCTATTGCCGCCCCCATACTTTACAGCCTTGGTTTTCCCGCCTTACGAGTGGCACTGTTCTGTTTAGTGCTAAATACCATTCCCGTTACTTTTGGAGCCATGGGCACACCTGTATGGTTTGGGTTATCGCTGTTGCAGCTTCCCCAAGAAAGCGTGCGGGAAATAGCACAGCAAGCAGCCCTTATTAACACCATAGCCGCACCTGTTATTGTGATATTGGCATTGCGATTAGTAGTAAGCGATGCCGCCGACATTAAAAAGAACCTGCTTTTTATTCTACTTTCCACCTGCGCATGCACCCTGCCCTATTTGGGGCTAAGCTATTTTGGTGTGGAATTCCCTTCGTTGCTGGGCGGGCTAATTGGCTTAATCATTACCCTGTTGCTAGCGAAATATAAAATAGGAATAGAGGCAGTAAATCGACCAACAGATAATCGACCAGCAGCCACCGAACAAGCCCCAGCGAAAACAGTACCACTAAAAACACTAATAAAAGCCGCGTTCCCGCTATGGGGCACCGTGTTGCTTTTAGTCTTAACTCGCCTGCCGGAACTAGGGTTAAAAGCGCTTTTACAAGCCACCGAACCCGCCTTACACATTAGCCTAGGTTTATTAGGCACTTTACACATAAGCACAAGCTTAGTGGCCAGCTTAACCGACATCTTAAATACCGCGGTAACCTGGAAACATAGCGTTTTGTATATTCCATCTATCATTCCTTTTGCGGTAACAGGCAGCGTAACCTTATGGCTATTTCGCCAACAAGCAGAGCCGAATACCTTAAAAACAGCAGGCCAACAAACCCTAGCACGCATGCGCACGCCTTTTTTCGCCATGCTGGGTGCGCTTATCTTTGTGAACATGATGATGCTTGGCGACAGTTCTGGCCAAAACAGCGCGGCAGTAGCCCAAATAGGTCATCATTTAGCACAAATTACCGGCGCAAACTGGACTTTCTTCGCGCCGCTATTAGGCGCACTAGGTTCATTCTTTTCAGGGTCGGCCACTATTTCTAATTTAACTTTCGCGGGTATTCAAACCACCATTGCCGAACAACTGTCATTACCCTTAACCACCATATTGGCACTACAAAGTGTAGGCGCCGCCATGGGCAACATGGTGTGCATCAATAACATAGTGGCAGTAACCGCTATTCTTGGTTTGCAAAACCGCGACGGCGACATTCTAAAAAACACTTCGCTAATTCTGGCAGTGTTCGCTGTAGTGGCTGGAGGTATGGGTGTCTTATTAGTTCGGGTTGGGGTTGGAGAGTGATGTTTAACCCAGCCGTGTACACTTCATATACTAAATATCAATATTATTCATACGCTTGCCTGCCGTTCGATCATCCATTATGCTCAAATCTAAAGTGTTTTTTGTAGTGCGCTAACTGAAGCTCTAGCGATTTGAAGATGAATACAACAATGTTCACACGACGTGAAGAAGGGATCGATCATGGATAGATTTGAATGACTTTACCAGACTATCTCAGAAGTCTAGGTTTTCAACAGGTAGATTCACAATTCACTTCCTACCTTTTCAGTGATAGCACCCGAAAAGTCGGTATCATCATCGATACTCAACTGTATGGAGCCAACAAACCTAGCTATCGCTACCACGAATATACTTCGTGGCAAAACATGTTGATGCATAAATTTGAGCGGCTATACCGATTTATTGACAGCGAAGCACAAGAAGATAGATTGCTAATTGATGCGATATTGAATGACAGCACTGATGAGTATGATTTTCGGCAGTATGGCGCTGACAGACAGGTTAGTGAAACAGACCCAACTCGCCCAGAATACAATTTTGAAAGTCTATTTGAGCAGGTTTATGGTTCAAAATACCTGCATGCTTTAGAGCGAGAATATCAGTATGTAGACCTGCTTGGTAAAAGCCGATATGTGGATTACGTTCTTAAAACTATTGATGGCGAAATTGCCATAGAACTTAACGGTGAAAGCTTTCACCATCCACTGCACATAAGACAAAGCCGCTATCAATCCCAGTTACTTAAGCAAAACTCGCTTATGAAAGACGGTGTCAAAGTATATCGTTGGTCTAATGCGGGAATGGCTGATGAGAAGAAGTTTGCAGATCAAATTCGCCTCTACTTTGGAGGAGAAGATAAATTTTGCGATAAGCCAACAGCAAGCCAATTCAGAAACATTAGTTTTTCACTTTTCAAACACCAGAAAGATGCCCTTTTAGATATTGAAAGTGGCAGAGCGCAGGGTAAAAATACATTTTTGCTAGTACTGCCAACTGGAACCGGAAAAACCGAAGTATTTATTGCAGACCACAGCAATCAAAAAAAACTAGGCAACGCTGATAGAGCATTAGTCATTGTTCCGTACAAAGACTTACGCGAACAAACGAAAATACGGTTCACAAAGCGAGATCCCAACCTTATAGTTTCCTCCGACATTTTGGACTCATCAGCTGATGTAATAGTGCAAACGACTCAAGCAATACAGAGACAATTCACTTCACTTACAACAAATCATTTTGATTATATTGTGGTGGATGAAGCTCATCATGCTCCTGCACAAGGCCTCAAACGAGTATTAGAACACTTCAATCCAAAAACGCTAATTGGTTGCACCGCTACGGATAAAAGACTCGACCAAAAAGATCTTGCTGAAATATTCGGTCGATATCAATTGAGAATGACTCTTGAAGAGGCGATTAAGCAAAAGCTATTACCACCAATTCGTGCTTTTCGTTTGGAAAGTAATATTGATTTTTCTCAGGTCAGATTCAACGGAAAAGAGTTCGTTAAAAGTGACTTAAATAAGCGCGTTATCTTGCCTTCTCGTGATCAACTTATTGTAGACGTAATCTCAAAATACTTTACTCAACAAGATGCTGTAACAGGACAGTCTTTAGACGCGCTGCAGGGTGTTATCTTCTGCGTTGACGTAAAGCACGCCAACCGATTAGCCGCACTTCTAAATAAACATATGATTAGCGCTGAAGCCGTTTCTGCAAATAGCAGAGAAGGACTGAAGAAGTACAAAGAAGGTAAGGTACGGTTTTTATGCGCTTGCGATTTATTGAATGAAGGATGGGATGCGCCCAATACTTCTATTGTTGTAATGGCACGGCCCACCATGTCGAAAGTACTATATATGCAACAACTTGGCAGGGGCACTCGCAATTATCTCGGAAAGGAAGCTCTTTACGCGATTGATGTGGTAGATAGCTATGGACCTGCGCTACAACCCTGGAGTTTACATAGCATGTTTAATCTTGATGGCTATAAACCCTTCGCTGACATATTTAATCCAAATGAGGCCTTTGTAGGTGAAGAAGTGATTCTTGATCACCTTTACGAACACGAGCGCAAACTTCATCCCATCAAGCTATTTAATTTTGAAGATGAGTTTGGCGATTACATTAATGATGAACAGCTCGCTAGAGAACTTTTTGTATCGACTGGTACGGTTAAAGCTTGGGCTAAAAACCAGAGTTTAATACCCGATAAACAGTTACCGTTTGGTAGCCGTATGCTCAATTATTATGAACAAAGTAGAGTGGACGAAATACGCAGGGAGAAAAATCTCAAATTCCGCAATGAAGACACTCGAAGAGATGACTTTTTCGAGTTTTTAGAACAACGTGATTACACGTTTTCATTCAAAATTGTATTTCTGCTACTTATGCTAAAGCACGCAGATAAAACCGGAGAAGTGAGACTTTCGCTACTGAGATCAGATTATCAATCATTTTATAAAAAACTGTTGGCAAAGTATGGCCAAGCGGAAAAAACGAATAGTCCGCTGAACAATGAAGAATACTTAGATGATGTATCAGCTATTACAAAAAGTATTTTACAGAACCCTTTCGAAAAGTTTGAACGCAAAAACTTCATGTATCACGCCAAAGAGTTAGACAAGCTGGCGTTCGACCCTGTGCTATGGGAAAAGCTGGAAAATGGCGATATAGAGTTAATAAAGAGGCAGATGCATGCAGATGGAAGGGATTACTTTAATAAACATATAGAGGCCGACGCATTCATTGAAGACTTATGACAAATTGAGTACAAAGGTGACTAGCTTGCGAGATCTTTCTATATTTCACAAAAAGAAGAGTATAGCTCCCTAAAAATTACCGTCATTAGTTTTGCGACTCTGGAGCGCACCTTCGAAAATGCATCTATTTATTTCTATAACTTCTAATGCAAGGGTATTCACTACATAGATAATCTTTTTGTCGTAGAACTGACCCAGTAATGACGATACAACACTAACCTGATACCATCTACACGAGAATAATTATAGTTTTTTGAGTATAAACGTTGAATGTAATTGACTTTTTTAGTGGCTGCGGCGGGGCAAGCAAAGGATTAGAGCAGGCTGGTTGTGATATCTCATTAGGGATAGATTTCGAACCGAATGCTGCTTCGACTTATAAAGCTAATTTCCCAGACGCACAGTTTATTTTAGATGACGTTAGAAATATAACAGTTGAAGATATTGTGACCAAAGTTCCCAATATCACCGAAGAACCTTTGTTAATATGTACTTGCGCACCTTGCCAGCCTTTTTCCAATCAAAACAATAAAAAGTCTGATGCTGATATTAGAAGAACTCTTTTAGATGAAACACATCGGTTTATATTAGCCTTTAATCCTGAATATATATTGCTTGAAAATGTACCAGGAATGCAAAATGTTAACCCTAATGTTGAAGGGCCATTCTGTCGCTTTCTATCTTTCTTGTCAAAAAACGGCTACCAACACTTAAAATTTATCGCAAAGTCCGAAGAATACGGCGTTCCACAAAAAAGAAAAAGGTTGGTTCTATTAGCAAGTAGACTCGGAAGAATAGAAGAACCACCGAAAACACACGGTGTAAATGGTATTCCATACGTTACAGTCAGAGACGCTATTTGTATGCTACCGCCCCTTCGCGCGGGAGAAGTATCTGGCGAAGATCCAGTTCATAGATGCTCTAATTTAGATTCTATCAATCTTGAACGAATTAGTTTGACACCTGAAGGGGGCGATAGAAGGAATTGGCCCACCAGGTTGGTAAATAAAGCTCATATAGATTATGACGGCCACTATGACACATATGGGAGGATGAGTTGGGACAAACCATCACCTACACTAACTACAAGATGTAATGGTTACTCTAATGGTAGATTTGGCCATCCAGATGTAAATCAAAATAGACCAATAAGCATGAGGGAAGCTGCAAACCTTCAAACATTTCCAAGCGACTATATTTTTTCAGGTACACTTACTTCCATGGCTAAACAAATAGGAAATGCCGTGCCCTGCGAGTTGGCTAGAAATTTTGGTTTAGCAATTTTAAATCATTTTAATCGCGTTCAGGAAGGACAAGAGTAATGGCTCAGATTAAAACAAAAGCAAGAGCTTTGGATATGTTAGGAAGGCAGCAAATAGCAGGTATTCCAACAGCTTTAAGCGAATTATTTAAGAATGCACATGATGCATATGCAGACAATGTAGAAGTCGATTACATACGTAAAAGGAACCTTTTAATTCTTCGAGACGATGGTCTTGGGATGACTCGTGATGAATTTGAAGAGCGATGGCTAACAATAGGCACAGACAGCAAGTTTGTTGATGAAAATAGCATTGCTTTACCTGCAACAAACATGTCGAAAGCCCTTCGTCCTGTTATGGGCGAGAAGGGAATAGGCCGACTATCAATTGCTGCTATAGGTCCTCAGGTACTAGTTTTGACTAGGGCAAAAAGAGAGGATGGTTTATCAGCCCTAGTTGCGAGCTTTATAAATTGGACTTTATTTTCACTTCCTGCTCTAGATTTAAGCGATATAGACATCCCTTTAATTGAAATTAGAAATAATAAAATGATAACAAATGACCAGTTTTTAAATTTGTTATCGCAAGCGAAAGACAATGTAAAATCATTAAATAATAAAATATCTCAAGATAAGATTGACGCTGTTATTCATCAGATCGACTCCTTTGAATTCAATCCTGAAGTCTGGTATCGAAACTTGAAAAATTTTGATGCTAAAGTCGATGAGCAATTAGAAAGTGATGGTATCACATCAACTCGAAAGCTCTATTTAGATGAAGACGGTTTTGGAACGCATTTTGTCATATCCCCAGTAGATGAGATCTTAAATGAAGAGGTTGAAGGCGACTTAGCTGCAAGAGCTGCGACAGACCAAGCATCTCGTTTAGAAAAAGCTTTGCTTGGTTTTACCAATACAATGGACAAAGATAATAAACCACCTATTTTGGCTCGTTTTAGAGACCACACAGCAGACGGCTCAATCGTAGATAGAATAAGTGAATCAATCTTTTTTACTCCACAGGAATTTGAGCAATCTGATCATCATATCAAGGGCTCATTCAACGAATTTGGTCAGTTTACAGGTACGGTGACAATCTATGGTGAACAAAAAAGAGAATATGTATTGTCTTGGCCTGAAGGACTTAACAAGCCTGTATCTTGTGGACATTTTAAAATTAATTTGGCTGTCATTATGGGAACTGCCAGAGAATCAAAGTTACCAAATGCCTTATGGCAAGAAATTTACCATAAAACCAATAAGATAGGTGGATTGTACATTTATAGAGATGGGATTCGCGTTTTGCCATATGGTGATTCAGATGTTGATTTTTTGCACATTGAGCAAAGGCGGAGTAAAAGTGCCAGCCAAGCTTTCTTTTCATACCGTAGGATGCTCGGAAGTATTGAGCTTACTAAAAAAAGCAATTATGCATTGCACGAGAAAGCTGGCCGAGAAGGGTTTATAGAAAATAAAGCTTATAAACAATTTAGATCAATTTTAGAGAACTTTTTTATACAAGCAGCACGTGACTTTTTTAACGAAAAGGGTGACCTTTCAGAACAATTTGTGCAAATAAGGTCAAGGCATCAAGAAGCATATGACTTACTTAAAAAGCGAGAGAACCTTACAAGCACCAAGAAAAAAAGGCTGCAAAAGCAACTAGAATTGTTTTTCAAACGTTACGATGATGACTATTGGAGCAGTCGATTAACAAGTATATCTGAGAAAATTAATTATAAATTCAAAGAATTTGATGAGCGATTTGAGTCTGTCGATGATTTTATTTTTGAAGTTCAAGAAATCTTATCAAATGAACTAAAACCATTAATAAATAATCTCAATATTACGTTTCCAGCAGGAATAGGCTTTGGTAAAGCGCTTACAGACCTTTGCGATATTTATAAAGTTGCAAAAGACAAAATACAAAATAATATCAATGAGTTAAAGTCAAAAACCGAAAAACGTTTGGTAGAGTTTGAAGATAAATTTGGAAACCGAACAGGGATGCGAAGACGTTTCAGTGACTCTATCGACTCGCAAGCTGAATTTCAACAAAAACAACTTAATGCAGTTTATACCAAAGCTAATAAAGTATTAGAAGAATTGGAAGGATGGGCTAAGAGTGAAATATCTAAGAATAGAGCGATAGCAAAAGAAAACTTAGAGCAGGTAAAGCATGATTTTTCATCTGTAAGCTTTAACGATAAATCAACGGATGAGTTATATGAGCTGAAAGCCTCTCTAGAAGGGAAAATAACTGAAACTGCAAATATGGTTCTAGAAAAAGTAGAGCATATAGCTGAGCAAATACAGACAATCAGAGAAGGTAATGAGCAAAATTCGATATCAGGAAATAAACTTACTGAAATTATTGAGTCGGAATATGAACATCTAAAAGAGGTAAACGATCAAAATTCTGAAATGATACATTTAGGGATGGCGATTGGAATTATACACCACGAGTTTAGTGGGAATATATTAGGGATAAGGCGAGCATTAAAAGAAATGCAACCTTGGGCAAATAAGAATGAAAAGCTCAATTTAATATACCAAAATATTCGAGGCGGCTTTGAGCATCTCGAAGGTTATCTTAAAGTCTTTACACCACTCACAAGAAGATTAAATAGAAAAAAGGTCACAATAACTGGTAAAGCAATCTCAGATTTTGTTAACAGTGTCTTCTGGGATCGTTTAGCGAATGAAGAAATTCAATTGAATGTGACCGATAAGTTTCTAAAACAAAGCGTTATAGGATTTACTTCCACCATATACCCCGCAATCATAAATTTAATCGATAACTCCATTTTTTGGCTCGGCAAAGCTAGTGGAGAAAAGGTGATCACCTTAGATGCTACTGATACTGGGTTTGTCATTAAAGATTCGGGACCTGGCATTCCAACTATAGATAAGGATAATGTTTTCGAATTTGCTTTTTCTCGAAAGGCTGGCGGTCGTGGAATGGGTTTGTATGTAGTGAAAAAGACCTTAGAAGATGAAGGATTCGAAGTAACATTGGCACCATATAACCCAAATGAAGGCGCGTGCTTTTCCATAATACCAAAATTAGAACAAGAAGTAATTGATGCAGAGGCGTAAGGGATGACACCAGTGTTAAGTTTTAAAGAAAACTCGAAAAAGATTGCACAGCACTTTTTACAATCGGTAGTAGCGGTGGATGATAACATTAAATTCGAACCAAGACCTGATGTAAATAATGAAGAATTGATAGAGCCTGATGATAATGATTTGGGTGAATTTGCAACTGTTGATATTGAGAGGCGAGCAACCACTGCTCTTTCTCATGAGCTATATTACCAAGATTTGTCTCACGAATTTGCGAAAGAAGGAATTATATGCGGTGGTTTTGCACCTGTAGGTGACATAGAGTCTTCATTGCAAGCGGTCGTAAACACCTCTAAGAATGCAGATATTACGATACTAGATTGGCAAATGGACAAAGGCTCTCCTGATGGAAAATTTGCAACTGATACAATCCTTGAAATATCTAAAATTGATATCGATGAAGGTGGTAGAACTCGATTAATTTGCATTTATACCGCAGAAGAAGCGGAAGTAGTTGTAGACATACTTAGAAAGTCACTCGATTCTCTAAAACCAAAAGTATCAAAGTGTACTTTAACATTTGAGTTGACTAATTTAACGCATTGGAAAATTGAAGTAGTTAATAAAGGTGGTACCCAAGAGATTGGGTTATGTGAGCTTCTAATCAATTCATTTACAGATTTAACAGCAGGTCTTCTATCTAATGCTGCATTAGCTTCCATTGCTTCGATACGTGACAACACCCACAATTTATTGCATAAATTTAACAAGGAACTTGACACTGCTTACCTATCACACATTTTAGGTTTAATTTCTTCGCCAGACATGCGCGAGCAGGCAAATGAGGTTGCATTTGATTATGCTGTAGATTTAATTTCAGAAGAATTGAAGTCAGATTTACAAATAAGCAAAATCGTAAAAGATAGCTTATCAAAAGAAATGTTAAAGTCATGGCCTCAACACATGAGCCCAAAACAAAAAGCTAAACGTTTCAAAATTAAGATGGGTTTAGATAAGGTTGAATTTAACAACAAGACAATGGAAAAGCTTATATCTTCTTCAAAAGAAGAAGACTTAATTACGGTCCTAGAAAATGATTTGGATATAAAAGGAAATGACGAAACATCAACGATCGATACATTTAACAAAGCTCTAATACAGTTGAGTTTTGATGATTACAGTACAGAGCCATTACTTGATTTGTGCTCTTTAGAAAGCACTAGGCGTGATATTGTTAGCCTTAAAAAGCATACACCAGTACTCAAGCAAGGAACATTAATAAAAAGTAGACACAACAAGTTTTATCTTTGTATTCAACCAGTATGTGACACCGTCAGATTAACCGGTACACAAAGCTTCACTTTTATAGAAACAAAGCTAAGTAATGGTGATTTTACTCATGTTATGAGAAAAGAGGGTGGGCATTTGAAGTTAAAAATAATGCCCTCTGTAAAAAATTTAAAAACTATTTCTTTTCAAGCTGATAATGATAGAAAAACCGTACTTTCAGTTATCAATGGCGAGGGAATTCCAGAGTTTTCAAGTGCAGCTGACGAGAAAGATATAGTTTACGAATGGTGCGGTGAATTAAAATTTACAATATCTCAAGCTATTGTAAATGGTCTGGCTGCGCAACTTGCAAGAGTAGGCTTAGATTCTTTTGAATGGCTGCGACAAAAACAAAAGTAGTATCAAACAATATATCATGAAAATGATGCTCTAATAGTTTACCACAGTATTAGGGAAGCCATACTGCATTAGATTTTTTAGTGGCGCATTCGATAGGATTCTAACCTATGATCTTAGTTTTTGGGCGGCCCATCTAAAATTCGCATATATCGATGTTAGATACCCAACGGGATGAACATAGCTAGCGTGACGTTTATTTTTTGATTTGTGCTGGGCTTTAAATTGGTATGACGCCACACGATTTTATGATTCAAAGTGATTTAACTTAGTTTATTGATGTATATCAGATAGTCACTGTTAACTGTGAAACAAAGCCGCCAGCGTCAAGACAGATATGCGCTATTGATTACTTCCCCCCAACCAACCCATGGAAAACCCCAATAGCCCTATCAAAGCTCTCATCATTTTCAAAATAAAGTTGGCTTAGAGTGTCCGTCCGGTAATCCCCACATTCAATTCATAGGTTTTCTACGTCATGGTGCTCTCTTTGTTAAGGAGAATGACCATGGCGCATCATCAACGAAGAGAAGTAGAAGACTGGCTCAATTTATTTGAGCAACAAAAACAAAGTGGACTCACAGCGGTGGCGTTTTGCCGCCAGCAACAGATTAATGTCCAAACCTACTACACCAGGCGACGTGATATTCGTCTTCAGCGTACTCACAGCAAGTTCGTTCACGTCAAACGTGAAGTAACAAAGGTTGAGTCACACACCGATGAGACCGGTGGCGAACTTCTTCTGCAACTTGGGAGCGCTCATCTTAGCGTGCCAACGAATGTTAGCCCTCACTGGCTTGCTACCGTGATGAAGGCACTAGCTGAATGAAGATGTTTGTTGAGCCTGCCGACGTTTATTTATACATGGATATCGTCGACTTTCGTAAATCGATTAATGGCTTGATTGTAGTGGTCGAACAGAACATGGAGCTCAATGCCTTTCGTGATGCGCTGTTTGTGTTTTGCAATAAAAAGCGCGATAAGCTCAAAATACTCTATTGGGATAAAACGGGCTTTGCGCTTTGGTACAAACGTCTCGAGAAGCATCGGTTCAAGTGGCCTGTCGATGCTAACTTACAGCATCTGAATGTAAGTGAACAGCAGTTACAGTGGCTGTTATCAGGCTACGATGTAATAGGCCATCAGCCGTTGCACTACAATGCATCCGGCTTATAACCTGTGATCATAAGTAGCGATTAACGATCACGAAATCGTCTTAATAATGTCGGTAAATCAATGCATTATTACATTATAATAAGACCATGAATATTGATATCGAAAGCTTACCTGATGACCCAGCAACATTGAAAAAGGTGTTGTCGCAGGTGATGTCTCGCTATCAATATCTTGAGGAGCAGTTTCGTATTTCCCAGCATAAACAGTTCGGTCAAAGCGCCGAAGGTCATCCTGGGCAAGGTGAGTTGTTTAATGAAGCGGAAGCGCTTGCTGTTGAATCAGATACGCAAGAAGAAGCCATAAGCTACACGCGTAAAAAGCCCACACGTAAACCGTTACCCAAAGGCCTACCTCGTGAGGTTATCGTTCACGATATTAGCGACGAAGAAAAAGTCTGTGGCTGTTGTGCAGGTGAGCTACATCGCATTGGTGAAGATAAGTCAGAAAAGCTTCAGTTTATTCCTGCTCAGGTCAAAGTGATTGAGCATGTTCGCCCTAAATATGCGTGTCGTACCTGTGAGAAAGACGGTATTAGCAACACAGTAAAACAAGCGCCTGTACCTCACAGCGTTATCCCTAAAGGTTATGCGACCCCAAGTTTATTAAGCCAAATCATTACCAGCAAATATCAGTATGGGTTACCGCTGTATCGACAAGAGTCTATGTTCAAACAGCATGGTATCGAATTAAGTCGTAAAACCATGGCTGACTGGATAATCCGCTGCGCTGAGCTATTTAAACCGCTTTATGACCAGCTCCATCAACATATCCTGAAACAACCGGTTATCGCGGCGGATGAAACCACGCTGAAGGTCGTTGAATCTGAGAAAGTGAATAGCTACATGTGGTTGTACGCCAGTGGCGCTGACTCACCTACCGGTAATATCTCGGGGACAGAGATACCTAATATCGTGCTGTACGACTATCACAATAGTCGCGCTGGGCAATGCGCCGTAGACTTCCTTAAAGGTTACAGCGGCTACTTACAAGTGGATGGCTATCAAGGCTACGAGCAAACGCAAGCCATACTCATTGGTTGCTGGGCACATGCACGCCGTAAGTTCATGGAAGCCAAAAAAGGCGCAGGTAAGAAAGGCAGTGGCAAAGCGGATTGGGCACTCAATCACATCCAAAAACTCTACCGCCTAGAAACCCAGCTAAAAGATAAAACGGTAGAGGTGCGATATATTACAAGACAAGAAAAAAGTGTGCCGTTACTGAGCCAGCTTCATATGTGGCTAATGAAATCGGCTCAACAAGTGTTACCCAAAACCAAGTTGGGCGAAGCGATACAATACTGCTTAAACCAATGGAAAAAGCTGGAACGCTATACACTCGGCGGGTTATTGAGTATCGATAATAATCGCGCTGAGCGCGGGATAAAGCCGTTCGTCATAGGTAGAAAAAACTGGCTGTTTAGCCAAACGGCCACGGGCGCCAACGCCAGCGCTGTTCTCTACAGCATCATCGAAACGGCTAAAGCCAACGACCTGAACGTATTCGAGTATGTGATGACTTGCCTTGATGAACTCAGCAAGCCCGACGTCGACATCGAGCAACTGCTACCATGGCAGTTTGCTAAGCGCTAGGTGGAATTATCGGACGCTTACGGCTTAGTCGGCTTTTCTTTATTTGGTATGTCTCGCTGGCAAAGGCTAGCGCTTCTCTAAAGCTCTCGAATTCTTCATCGAACACCTTAAACACTTCGCGCTGCGGTTTTGCTACCCGCGTTATGCTGCCGTTTATTTCATAATCGACCCCGGAAAATTGAAGCCGTGAAAGGGCTTCTTTACCTAAATACATACCGCCTTTAAGGCTTATTTGAAATGCGATATCCATTTCTTCTATTTCATCCATGCTCCAGTGGTTAAACACTCTAACGGCTTTTTTATATTTTGCTGCCAATAGCTTTTTTAACACCGCTATTCTGGGTTCTAGCGTGCCGTTGTTTTCATTTTTAAGCAGGTCGAAGCATTCATTGCATGAGGGTACACAAATAAAATCAGCGCTTGAACTTACGTCTCGCCAGTCGTGAATAAATTTTATGGGCGGAATAAAGTCGGGGCGCGCCGCTTCGCAGCCGCAGTAAATACAGCGGTTAAAGTCAGCCGACTGTACTGCGTTTAATGGTTCGTAGAATTTTTGATAATTCTTTACTGACATAGTGCTACTTGCTTGAAACTCTCGGGGCTTTTAATGCCAATAACGGTAACACAGCTAGCTTTTAGGAAAAGTTAATTACGCTGTTTTGAAAACAAAAACGCCGCCAATTGGCAGCGCTTTGTTTACCGTATTAGCACTTATAAACTACAGGCGTGACGGCTTACTGTGCGGGTCGCCTTCAATATGTTTTTTGGGTTTGCGAGGTCTGGGTTTTGCCGCAATTGGCACATCCACTTCGCTTTTATTGCCCACCTCGCTTTCTTCAATATCCCACGAGCCTTCTTCGCTCCATGGATCGTCGTCGGGGAATTCGCCTATATTGATTTCTTTTATGGAATAATCGAGCTGGTAGCGCATGTCGTAGTTTGCGGCCCGTACTATGGAAATGCACAGCAATAGGGCCACAGCTAATAGCGGTACACCCCCTATTATTGATGCCGTTTGTAGCGTTTCTAACCCGCCTACAAACATAAGTACAATCGGCATGAACGATAACGCAAACGCCCAAAACAAACGGTTCCAGCGTAATGGCTCTTCATCTACCTCTTTTTGTACTACCGCCGCTAGAATGTATGAAATAGAGTCGAAGGTAGTTGCTGTGAATATTAGCGCCAATAAGGTAAATACGAAGATAACCAGGTAGTCCAATGGCAGCGTATGCAGCATGGCAAAAATTGCCGCGGTTGGGCTTTGCTGGTTGAGTATGGTTACTACGTCTAACTCGCCCGATAGCTGCAAATACAAGCCGTAATTCCCCATTACCATGAAGAATAAAAAGCAGCCCATGGTGCCAAAGAACATGGAACCCGCCACCATAGTGCGAATAGTACGCCCGCGTGAAATACGCGCGATAAAAAGCCCTACGCTAGGCGCAAATACTAGCCACCAAGCCCAGTAGAATATGGTCCAGTCTTGGGGGAAGTGGGTGTTCTGAAAGCCGTTAAATTCGGCAAATGGCTCTAACCATGTGGCCATTTTTACAATGTTGCTAAGAACTCGGCCAAGGGCATCTAGGCCGGTATTCGCCATAAACAGGGTTGGCCCTACAATAAAAATAAACAGCAGCAACCCAATGGCCAACCAAAAGTTAATGTCTGACAGCAGCTTAATGCCTTTTTTCAACCCTACATACGCGCTGTAACCAAATATAGCGGTACAGGTTATAAGCACAACAATTTGGGTGGTCAGCGACTTGGGCACCCCGAATAACTCATGTACGCCTTCGTTAATCATGGGCGCAGCCAAACCTAGCGTGGTGGCCCCACCACCTAACATGCCGAAGATAAAGCTAATATCGATAATTTTACCTAACCAGCCGTGGGCTAGCTTTTCGCCAATAACCGGCATTAGCGCTTCAGATATCTTTAATACGCTGTGGTTACGCACATAATAGAAGTATGCAATAGGCACAGCAGGAATAAGGTAAATAGCCCACGCTAGCGGCCCCCAGTGGAATATGCCGTAGGCAGCAGCCCACTTGGCAGCTTCTGGGGTTTCGCCTTGTATGTGAAACGGAGGTGCCTGGTAGTAATACACCCACTCAATCATAGACCAGTACAAAATAGACGCCCCAATGCCTGCACAAAACAGCATAGCGGCCCATGATACTGGCGAGAACTCGGGTTTTTCTTCTGGCTCGCCCAGTTTTATTTGGCCAATGTCGCTAAACATGATGTAAACCATGAAGCCACCCGCGCCAACGCCAAGCAATAAGTACAAAACGCCTAGCTTACTGGTAACGAAGTCTTTTGCGGCCGCCACCCATTGTGCGCCTTGATCTGGCCAAATAATTAAAGGAATGGTTACCGATAGAAGAAGAATAAGAGAGCCAAAAAACGTTGGCTTGTCGATAACGCTAAACGCGCTTTCCTGTTCGGTGGAGGCCTTTTTTGAAGACGCATCTTGGGCGTTACTACTCATACACGTTCCTTTTTTTGTTTTTATAGATGCCATTATGCGATGACGCTTTAAACGGGCAATCTTGCGAAACAGTGTATCAGAATAACGCTGTAGGTATGTCGGTGTAACTGACTGCAAGTTTACGCGTAATGTTTACCTTACCTCGATAGCTTTATTACTAAGCTTTTTGAATACGCACCGCTAATTACGTTTATAATAACGGTTAAACCGTTTTCGAATTTTTATCGACCAACCTGAGTAGAACATGGCCCATAAAGTACGTTATAAATTTAATGGTGTGGCAAAAGAAATAAACTTTTCTTACAGCCGCTATCAAAACATGCATGAAGCCGTGGCCGATGCTGAAGGAATAGACCTTACTCAGTTTTTGCAAACTGAGCAGCAACTTGCCTCAATCAGTAAAGACAAAAAAACCGTAAGAAACTTTAGAGATGCCGAATTTATAAAAATGGGATTTTCTGATTTGTACTTCTTAAAAAATGGCCAAGAATGATGGTTCACCCCTACAACGCACACTAATACTGAAACAACTTGTGGGCATTAGAACGTACTAAGTTAATCGTTAAGAGCGCGTTGGAAAACCAGACAACAACCCCGTTTGAACCATTAGCCGGTTTAGCAGGCGGGCTGCTTATTGGTACGTCAGTGGTGTTGTGCCCTTTTTTCTTTCAATAAACCTACGCCCAATGCAGCCATGGTTATCGCAACAACACCATTTAGATAGTTAAAAAATGCATAGGGCGCGTAGTCGAGAACCTCAACCCCTAGGGTTGCAGAGTAAAATGCCCCCGCCGTTGTCCAAGGAATGAGGCCCGTGGTCATGGTAGCGCCTTCTTCCACTGACCGAGAAAGCACGGAAGGATCAAGCTTCTGTTGCTGATATTTTGATTTAAACAATTGGCAATTTAAAATAATAGAGATATACGCTTCGCCCATTGCCACGTTCCCTAAAAAACCTGATGCTATGGTAACGGCAATTAACGTTGCGGTGCGCTTTACCCGTTTAATAATGCCCGACAATAACGCCGCTAAAAAGCCTGCTCCGTGCAATATACCGCCCAATGCTATGGCCATTAACGCGAGCAATAGCGTCCAGCTCATACTGCTGATGCCGCCCCGTCCTAGCAACGCATCTAAATTTGCGATACCTGTATTTTGTGGGGTGTTTTCCCAAAGTGCATTGAGTACGCTAATTGTGTTGGTGTCTTGGTAGAAAATAGCGATGATGACGGCAAGAAGAATACTGCATGACATGGCAACTTCAGCTGGGACTTTTTTAATGCTCATTGCCGTTAGTAACACCAGCGGTAACAAGGTAATGTAAGGCGCAAGGTTATAGTGGCTGGCAAGCGCTGCTTTAATTTTGTATAACTCCTCAACATTTAAACTTTGGCTTGCGTAGGTAAAACCTATAACTAAGAAAATTACGAATGTTAGAAGGAGGCTAGGCAGTGTAGTTAGTAGCATGGCATACATATGCCGATAAATAGTGGTGCCCGCACTCATCGACGCGAGATTGGTGGTATCAGAAATCGGAGACATTTTATCGCCAAACGTAGCACCAGCCACCACCATGCCGGCGATGATAGGTAACGGTATATTCATGGCTTCGCCAATGCCCATTAGCACCACCCCCATAGTCCCTACCGTGCCCCACGACGTACCTGTGGCTACCGACATTACCGCACACAAAATTAATCCCACCGCCAAGAATATACTGGGGTTCAGCCAACTTAGGCCGTAATAAATTAGGGTTGAGATAGTCCCGCTTTGCATAAAGCTGGCGATAACCATTCCAATGAGGATAAAAATATATATTGCCGGCATTGCCCGCGTTAATGCACTGGTCATTAATTCACGGATTTGCAGGTAGTTGTACCCCAAACTAAAGGCATTAATACCAGCCCAAAGCAAACACAAGAAAATTAATGCATGCAGGCTAATGCCTAAACCAAATAAACCACCCGCTATCAACGCGACAATAACGCTGAAACATAGCAATGACTGGGCAAAGCTGGGGCTACGCATAGAGTGAGGCGAAGTTAAAGGCAAGTTGGCGCACTTAAAAATGAAGTCGTGAGAAGGAGTATAACTACTTTGAAAAGTCTTGTGACTAAGAAAAATCAATACATTAGAAAGAAATGGCGCACCCGACAGGATTCGAACCTGTGACCTTCGCCTCGTAAGGAGGCCTCGTCGACAGGGGCTTAATCGGTCTACCCCGGCGAAAAGCGTCTACACAGTGTGTATAAAGGGATTGAGAGTTTCATGAGCACTAGCTGATTTACATCGATTAACTCCCCCATTCAATGATGTCTTTGAAATAGATAACACCCTGTAAGGTATAATTTGACATATATACCGCCAAGGGTATATTTAACTTAATATACCTTTTAGGGGTTACGTTTACAGTTATACCTTAAAGGGATTAATAGTGGAGAGGCATAATGAAGCTTAATAACTCAAAAGAACTGGCTGATTATATAAAGCTGCATCGAAATAATCTGGCACGAACGCAGACCGATGTGGCCGAGCATGTTGGTTTAAAGCAAAAAACCATCTCGGCTATTGAAAATTCTGCCGGTACCTCCCGTATTGATACCCTCTTTAAAATTGCGCATGAACTCGGTCTCTCTATTGAACTTAAGCCAAAGCAAGAAAATGAAGGCGGCCAAAAGACTGATAGTGGCTGGGATCAGGAGTGGTAATATGGAGCTGATGGTAAGCCTTAACGGGGTAAAAGTAGGTACACTGTTAAAAGATAAGAGCGGTGGGCTCCATTTTTCTTATACCGAACGTTGGATGAAGCGCGCAGGCGCACGTCCTATTTCTTTGTCGCTACCTATTACAAAGCAAAAATACGCTGGCGACGTAGTGTATAACTTCTTCGACAATTTGCTTCCCGATAGTCTAACCATACGAAATAAAATACAAGCTAGGTTCAATGTAGGCTCTGGACATGCGTTCGATCTTTTAGCGGCGATAGGCAAAGATTGTGTAGGCGCTATTCAATTAGCTTCAGAGCAAACCGAGTCTGTACAACAACTAAACTATAAGGTTCTGTCAGATCTAGACGTTGAGAAGTTATTGCAAGGCTACAAACATACAGCGCTTGGAATGGAAAATGACGATGATGACTTTCGGATTTCAATTGCTGGCGCCCAGGAAAAAACCGCGCTACTTAAAATTGGCCAACAATGGGCGAAGCCGACGGGCTCAACACCAACAAGTCACATAATGAAATTACCCATGGGCGAGTTACCGCAAGTGGGTATCGATTTAACCGATAGTTGTGAGAACGAATTTATTTGCCTAGAGCTGGCGAGAGCCTTTAGTTTTAATGTGGCTAATTCAGAGGTGCTTTACTTTGGTGACCAGAAAGTTCTAAGCGTTGAACGCTTTGACCGTAAATACGCATCTGACGGTTCATGGCTCATGCGCCTACCCCAAGAAGATTTTTGTCAGGCAATGGGCATTTCATCTGCTCAAAAATACCAATCTGATGGTGGCCCAGGAATTAAGGACTGCTTAAATTTGCTCACGGCTTCGTCTAACGGGAAAGATAGAGAAACTTTTTTTAGGGCTCAGATATTTTTTTGGCTCATTGCCGCTATTGACGGTCATGGTAAGAATTTTAGCGTATTTCTAGAGCCTGAAAACACATATAAAATGACCCCTTTATATGATGTCTTGTCGGCGTTTCCTGTAATGACTAAAAAAGCCTTACAGCCGCAAAAGATTAAAATGGCCATGTCTTTAAAAGGCAAAAATACGCACTGGAAATGGGACGATATTCAGCCGCGTCATTTTGTATCGACTGCAGTGCAGGTGAAATACCCTTCGGACAAAGCTGCAGCACACTACGAATACTTTGTCGATAATGTTGAAAACGCTATTGCTAAAGTCGAAGGTAAAATTCCCGATAACTTTCCCCCCTACGTAGCGGAGGCAATTTTTTCCGGACTGAGAAAGCAAGCATCTAAAAAGTTGTTTTAAATAGCCAGAGATTAAGCGCAACTACCTTGACTAGTTGTTCTTTTAAAATTCGACAAGAGAATTCGAGGAAAATGGCGAATAATCGTTTAGAGATATTTTATGACACAAGCTGTAAGCAGGTTATTAGTTCGTGGATTAACTGCCCCTTTAGTTTACAAAAGGTTAATCTTAACGTTAACGTACCGTAGACCTTACATATGCATTGGTGTACATTAAGTTAATTAAAAACATAACCTAGTGTATACCATATGAAGGCATTCAATGTAGAAGAGAGGCTCCAGGAGCTACAATCGTTTACACAGCATTCTCTTGTGACGACTGCACAGTTCAGAATGTTATTTCCAGATTATCCGGATGAAGCATTGAAAGTAAGATTACATCAGTTGGTAAAAAGGCGTGTTTTGGAAAAGGTTTGTCGTGGTATCTGGTCTTTTCCAAAAAGTAAGTATTACACAACAACAGATTTGAGATATTTACCCCATCTTCTAAGGCAAACGGATATCAATTACATTAGTCTCGAGTCAGTGTTAAGTAAGCACAGCATAATTAGTCAGCAGATGTTTGATTACCTAACGGTAATGACTACTGGCCGCAGCGGAAAATTTAGCACTCCGATGGGCATGTTAGAGCTGATCCACACTAAACGTGACCCGCTTAAATTGTTAACAGAAACCTTTCCTATTCAAAATGTCCCCATTAGAGAAGCAACAATTGCTCGTGCGTGGAAAGATTTAAAAAATGTAGGTAGGAATATAAATATTGTCGATACCGAAGAACTTGAGCGTTCTATTAATGAGCAAAATATTCTGTTAGCGAGGAACGAAGTATGATCGATATCAAGCGCCTGGCAGAGCAAATCTGTCAGTCAGATCAACAATTGGCGTCGCTAAAAACTACCGTTGAAAAAGAACTGCTACACCATGAAATCATCGCAACTATGGCGAGGCATGGTTTCCTCAAGAAACTAACCTTTCAAGGTGGAACCTGCCTTAGGATGATGTACGGCTCTAACCGACTGTCGGAAGATTTAGACTTTGCTGGAGGCTCTGATTTCAATTTTGAACAGTTGGAAAGTTTAAAAGAATGCCTTCATTCTGAGTTAAGTAAAAAGCACAATCTAAAAATTAATGTGAGTCAGCCTAATTTTGAAAAATTGAAGGAAAAAGAAAAAATCAAAGTTGGCCGCTGGAAAGTGTCAATTGAAACCGAACCAGAAAATAAAAGTGCTTCATGGCAAAAAATCAGGTTAGAGGTTGCAACTGTACCGGCGCACACATCTTCACTTCGGCCAATGATAAAGACCTACCAGCAAATGCCCGACGGATATCAAAGTATCTTAGTTAATTGTGAATCACTAGAAGAAATCGCCGCAGATAAGTTTGTCGCATTGGCTCTTAGAAAAAGCATTAAAGCCAGAGACATTTGGGACCTAACTTGGTTATATCAACAAAAAGTAGAGGCAGATCCAAAGCTAGTGTTGAGTAAGTTTGAAGATTATCAAAGTCAAAATGGTGTGGAAGTTTTAGCATCTAGGCTCTTGGCGTTACCCCAATATCTGGACTCGGGGGAGTTTGAGCAGGAAATGGAGCGATTCTTAATGGCATCGATATCACAAACCAGTATTCATCAAGAAGGATTTATTGATTACGTGAAAGATACGGTCAATCGACAAGGGAGAAAACTGATGGCAGGCTTAGACAATTCAATAAATACACAATTTAAAATGTAACGTGCCTTAACACTAAACATTGAATTGTGTTTCTATAATGAATTTATATTGATACACGCAGGGTAATTAATTTATTTGCACTTGGTCACAATCTGGTCACAGAGCTAAAAACTAGGCTGATATTGCCTCAGAGGGATAAGGTTAAAGATATATAAAATGGCGCACCCGACAGGATTCGAACCTGTGACCTTCGCCTCCGGAGGGCGACGCTCTATCCAGCTGAGCTACGGGTGCATTGAAAATGGCTTAATGTGATAAAAATTTAACCTGTTCTAAAGGAATAAGAACGTGATGTGGTTAAACTTCCTGCTTAAGCGCGGCGTAATGATACTTAGGCCATGGGCTCGCATCAACTGGTTTGTGTAATTCTCTTACTTTAATGGGTTTTAAAGGTACTTTATCCCTACTTTTTATAGGTAATTGGTAGCAAATAGTTGTTCGCCCTTGAATTCCCGTTATAATCTGGCCAGTTATACTTTAATTAAAGTTCGTGATTGCCTGGAGACAGATGTGAAATTGAAAACCTGGTTTATTGTTGCAGCTACAGCACTTACTGTGTTTGCGGCGCAAGCACAAGAAATGAGTAACGACGATATTGCTAACCGTATTAAGCCGGTTGGTCAGATACACGTAGCTGGCGCTGAAGCTGCTGGCCCAGCTGCTGCAGGTGGTGGCGCTAAGTCGGGTGAAGATGTTTATAACTCTGCCTGTGTAGCGTGTCATAGTTCTGGCGTACTTGGTGCACCTAAAGTTCACGTAGCCGCTGATTGGCAGCCGCGCTTAGACGAAAAAGGCCTAGACGGCGTATGGCAAAATGCCCTTAACGGTATTAACGCTATGCCTCCTCGTGGTACGTGTGCTTCGTGCTCTGATGATGAAATTAAAGCCGCAATTGAGTACATGATAGAAGGTATCTAACCTTCTATCTTTACGTACAATGTGTTGGAAAAAGTAGCGTTTTTGATGTAGATCGGGTAATTTAACCGCATCTAAGAATAAGCTATTTTTACTTGCCGGCGAACGGAATGTCATCAGATTCAACGCAGTATGAGTTGACAGAAGAAGAACTGCGGGAAATTATCCCGCAGCTTCAACAACTCACTAATAAATATAAGCGTGCTGAACGAGTTCAGAAAGCGCTATTCGACATTTCCGAGCTAGCAAGTTCTGTTAGTCACCTAAACCGCCTTTACACCGCTATTCATGAAATCATTGCCGACTTCATGAACGCAGATAACTTCTTTGTTGCCTTCTACGAACAAGACAGCCAAATTGTCGACTTCGCCTATTTCGTTGATGAATTTGACGAACAAACCGTAAAGCAGTTACCGGCCGATTCGTTAATGGACGGCATGACGGGCTTTATATTGCGCACCGGTCAGCACTTATTTTATAAACGTGCTCAAGAAGAAATATTTGCAGAAGATCACGGCATCAAATTAGTTGGTTCGCAGCCTTTTGAGTTACTTGGGGTTCCACTTAAACGTGGCAGCCAAGTAATTGGTGCTATGGTGGTTCAAACCTACGATGAGGGTGTGCATTACACCCAAGAAGACTTAGAAGTACTGCTGTTTGTTTCTCAGCACATTGTTACCACGGTTGACCGGGTTAAAAACCGCGAACTAACCGAACGTACCATTCGTGAACGTACTCGCCAGCTAAGAAAAATTAATGATGACCTTCAAGAAGAAATTCTTGAGCGCCAAAAAGTAGAGTCGTTACAACAAGCCTTATTTGAAATTTCAGAATTAGCAGCCAACCTAGAAGGCGATATGTCGGTCTTCTATTCTAGTCTGCACGAAATTCTAGCCCGCCTTATTAGTGCACCAAACTGCTTTATCTCTATCATTGATGAATCGAAGCAAATGCTGGAGTTCCCGTATTTTAGTGATATGGAAAGCGAAGACGTTGAAGCTCGCCCAATGGGGTTGGGTTTGACAGAGTTTGTATTACGTACAGGTCAAGCTGAGCTAATTAACCCGCCTAGAGTGTTGGAACTGGCAGAAGCGGGTGAAATTGACGTTACTATTGCCCAAACTATGCTAAACAGTGCCAACTCTTGGCTAGGATCGCCTCTGGTGGTAGATGGTGAGGTGTTTGGGGTAATTGCGGTACAAACCTATGGTAAGCATGCCAAATACAACGCCAGAGACCTAGAGTTACTGCGCTTTGTTTCACACCATATTGCGGTAACCATGGAGCGTAAGCGCAGTACTGAAGAAATTCAGCGCCACAACAGTGAGCTCGAGCTTAGAGTTGCTGCACGCACTGCCGAGCTTGATAGAGCCAACAAATACTTAAAACAGCAAATTGAAGAGCGTAAAGAGATTGAGCTTAAGCTTATTCACGATGCCCATCACGATTCACTGACCGACCTTCCGAACCGCTCGATGTTTACCAGCAGGCTTGAACTCGCCGTTGCCAGTAAGCAGCGCTACACCGAAAACTACTTTGCGGTGTTGTTCATCGACTTAGACCGATTCAAAGTTATCAACGATACCTTGGGCCACCACGCAGGTGATGAGTTCTTGGTTGAAGTGGCTAGACGTATTGCATTATGCATTCGAGGGCACGACTTATTGGCACGTTTAGGTGGCGATGAGTTTGTTGTTTTACTCGATAACTTTGAAGATTTAACCGATGTGCAAGAAGTGGCGTCTCGTATTATCAACTCTATTTCAGAACCGTTTTTGTTAGATGGCCGCGAAATGTATTCGGGTGCCAGTATCGGTATAGCTAATTTAGAGTCGTATTATCGTAGTGCCGATGAAGTGCTGCGTGATGCCGATGCTGCCATGTACCAAGCGAAAACTTTAGGCCGTGGCCGATTTGTTATGTTCGATAAGAGCATGCGCGACCGCCTAATTGAAGAGCTAGAACTAGAAAACGAATTTCGCCGTGCCTTGCGTGATGAAGAGTTTGAATACTTCTTGCAGCCCGTGATTGATTTAAGAGACAACACAACGCTTTACAACGAGATGTATGTGCGTTGGTGCCACCCTACTTTCGGCAAAATAGCCCGAGAGCAGTTTCGCCAAGTGGCCGAACAAAGTGGCTTAACCTTAGATTTAGATTTGTTTCAGCTACGCAAAGCTTGCGAGTTGCTGGCTCACGCGAAAGCAACAGGCGAAGACAAAGGCCGTATTGCGGTGAACGTTTCTATTATTCATTTGCTGCAAGCCTCTATGGTGAATAAGATGATTTCACTGATAGACGAATACAAAATATCGCCCCACGACTTGGTATTTGAGTTTGATGAAAACGATTTAAATCGACGTTCGCAGTTTATTTTGCCTGCCATTAAGAAGTTGAAACGTGCTGGAGTTACCTTAGTACTAGATAACTTTGGTAGCGGGTTAGCGTCGCTTAGTTACTTATTTGCCTACCCGTTCGAGTTCATCAAAATAGACCACAGATTCGTGCGTTCGCTGCCGCGTTCACAGCGAAACCTTAAGCTTATTCAATCGGTAATGCTTATTTCTGAGCACCTTAAATTTAAAGTTATTGCCGAAGGGGTAGATTCACCTGCACAGCTAAACGCGCTTACCGACATTGAGTGTAATTACGCCCAAGGTAAAGTACTTACTCGCGCTACTGTGCTTGATATGAAACAGCTAGCTGGCTAGCTGTTTCATTAAGCCTAGCGGTTAGTTGCTATCTTCACCTGCTATGTATCACTAACACCTTTTCATTCCGACTATTAGCACTGTTTGTTTCTGTGACTTGTGTCACGGTTTTTTTGAGTGACTTGCGTCACCTTTTATTCGTAACCGCGTGCGCTATTTCTTACCCAGCATATCTCTTAAATTAGCAATACTGCTTTGGCCTTTTTGCTGGCGCACTTCGGCACTTTCTTTCGGCTTTTGATTTTCCCATTGAAGATCGTCTATGGGTAGCTCGTATAAGAAACGGCTTGGCTCGGGGTTAATGACTTCCCCAAATTGACGGCGTTCCTTAGCTAGGCTAAAAATAAGCTCTCGCTGCGCACGGGTAATGCCTACATACGCTAGGCGACGCTCTTCTTCTACGTTGTCTTCATCTACACTGCTTTGATGGGGTAGCAAGCCTTCTTCCATGCCCACTAAGAACACAATAGGAAATTCTAGCCCTTTAGAAGCGTGCAGGGTCATTAACTGTACTTGATCGCCATCACCGTCGTCTTCGCCCCGCTCCATCATGTCACGTAAAATAAGGCGGTTGACTACTTCGGTAAGATTCATGGGGCTATCAAGCTCGTTGCCTTCTAGCATGTCGGTTACCCAACCAAATAGCGTACTCACGTTCGCCATGCCCATTTCAGCCGCTTTAGGGCTAGCGCTTTGCTCGTATAACCATTCTTCGTAGCTCATCGACTTGATCATGCCACGAAGGGCATCTTTGGTATCGCCTCGGGTAGCATTGTCGGCCACTTCTACTATCCAGCGAGCAAACCCCGATACGGCATCGAAGGCTCTATCCGACAACACGCTGTTTAAATTAGGGTGACAAGCTGCTTCGAACATGGGCACGCCTAAGCTGTTCGCAAAGTTACCCAGCTTTTCCAGCGTTACCCGCCCTATGCCGCGGCTTGGCGTATTAATTACCCGTAGCAAAGCGTTGTCATCGTCCTGATTTACCAACAAACGCAAGTAAGCCATGATGTCTTTCACTTCGGTGCGCCCGAAAAACGACATACCACCACTAATTTTATACGGAATACGGTTACTCATAAGCAGCTTTTCAAACAAGCGACTTTGATGATTTCCTCGGTACAAAATAGCGTAGTCTTTAAACTTAGTACGGTTCATAAACTTGTGCGCTAGCAGCTCTGCTACCACTCGTTCAGCTTCGTGCTCTTCGTTTTTCGCTTCTATGACTCTAAGCGGTTCGCCGTATTGCAGTTCAGAGAACAGAGTTTTGTCGAACAAGTGGGGGTTGTTCTGAATAAGAATGTTCGCGCAATGCAGTATTCGCCCAGAAGAGCGATAGTTCTGTTGTAGCTTAATAACGTTCAAGCGCGGAAAATCTTGCTGCAGCAAGTTTAAGTTTTGTGGCTTAGCACCGCGCCATGAATAAATAGATTGGTCGTCGTCGCCTACTACGGTAAAGCGCGAGCGCTCACCCACCAATAGTTTTACCAGTTCATACTGACTGGTGTTGGTATCTTGATACTCATCCACCAGCAGATAACGAATTTTGTTTTGCCACTTGGCCCGTACGGTTTCACTGGTTTTTAACAGCAGTGTGGGCAACAAAATAAGATCATCAAAATCAAGGGCGTTATAGGCGCGTAAGTTATCTTGGTAGCGCTTATAAGCTTCAGCAAATTCCCGCTCACCGGTACTGGTAGCTTGCTTTAGTAACGCCTCGGGCAGCAGTAAGTCGTTCTTCCAATTTGAAATACAGCTTTGCAATAGCGAAAGCTGATCTTTGTCGCCGTCTAGCGTGTCTTCGGTTAAATCGGTTAGCAGTGCCAACGAGTCTTTGTCGTCGAACAACGAAAAACCAGGCTTTAAGCCTAGCTCTTTAATATGGGCTTTTATAATGGTTAGCCCCATGGTGTGAAAGGTACATACTTTCAAACCACGCGCTTCTGGCTTACCTAAGGTTTCGGCTACCCGCTCTTTCATTTCGCGAGCGGCTTTGTTGGTAAAGGTTACCGCTGCAATATACCGAGCTGGCATATCGCAATTTCTAACTAGGTGCGCAATTTTGTTGGTAATAACCCGAGTTTTACCACTGCCGGCGCCAGCTAATACTAAGCAGGGGCCCGACACAAAGGTGACAGCTGATTGTTGCGCATCGTTTAATTTCATCGCGTTCCTAAATTACGTTCCTAAAAGCTAACAGGTGTAATGTGTGCCATGCTTTTCTTTAATGTGCTTTTTCATTGCAAGAAGTGGCGATACCGATAGAATAGAAGCCTATTCTAACGAAGCGCATTATAAGGGAAATCCATGTTGGATCCGAAAAAACTCGAAGATTTAGCGAAACAGATTGCTGACGCCGTACCACCGGGTGTGCGTAACATGGCTGAAGGCGCAGAAGGTAAAATTAAACAGATTTTACAGTCGCAGCTTTCAAAGCTTGATTTAGTCACTCGTGAAGAGTTCGATATTCAAAGCCAGGTGCTTATTCGCACTCGCGAAAAGTTAGATGCGATGGAAGCTCGCATTGTTCAATTAGAAGCGAAAGCAGCTGAAACAACGAAGCCTGAATAGCTTTTTACTCATTAATGCTAAGCGGTTCATTGTGTTAACTAATAACTGAACCGCTTAACCTATCCAAAAATTTGCCACTAAGCCTAACGTAAAAACCAAGCCAACATAGTGATTTTCGATAAAGGCGGTAAAACACCCTTCTCGCTGTCGGTTCTTAATATATTGATACTGGCGGTAAAACAGCCCTGCCCCAATAATTAGCGATAGATAATACGGCCAATGTGCTTCGATAGCCCCGCCAATAAAATACAAAATAACTAGCATGGTGGCTTGAAGCCCAATAATAATGGGCACGTCGTACTTACCGAACAAAATGGCTGTAGATTTCACCCCTATTTCCAGGTCGTCATCCCTGTCTACCATGGCATACATGGTGTCGTAGGCTACCGTCCATAATAGATTAGCCACAAACAGCCACCAGCCATACGCAGGCACAGTTTCAGACACCGCCATAAAAGCCATGGGAATTGCCCACCCAAAGGCCGCGCCCAATACCACTTGCGGTAAGTGAGTGTAGCGTTTCATAAAGGGATAGCTAGCGGCAAGCAACAGCGCAATGACAGATAGAGCAACGGTTTGCCAATTCAGCATCAGCACTAACAAGAAGGCCAGTATAATTAGCCCCGCAAACAAGGTTAGCGCTTGTTTAGGAGTAACTTCTCCCGTGGCCAGAGGCCGCGTGGCGGTGCGCTTTACACTGCCATCTACTTTTCTATCGGCGTAGTCGTTGATAACACAGCCCGCTGAGCGCATTACTACCACACCAGCGGTAAAAATAAGCGCAATGACTATACTGGGTAGGCCTTCAGATGCCATAAGCAATGCCCAAAAGGTAGGCCAAAGCAGCAAGTAAATCCCCACGGGCTTGTCTAGCCGCATCAGGCGACTATACGCAGACGGATGCTGTTTTATATGATTGATGTTTTGGGCTAAATTAAGATTCAGTGCCATTGTCGTACCTTGAATAATAAACGGGGGCATCAGGTAAAAAAACTTCGGCCACTATCATGCTGTCTTCACCTAACGTAAATAATGAACGTCGGCCCCATAATTGTTGAGTGCGTTCAAAGCCTAATGCTGTTGCTGGCAACTGACACAATTGAAACTCAGAGCGTATAAACCTAGCATCGTTAAACAGTCGCTTACCTAAGGGTTCACTGCCTAAATTGGCTAATTCAGCTTCAACCAAACGCTTAGGAATAACGGAACGGGCAAATACCCACGGCAATGCATTACCACACAACAGTACTTCTCGTACCTGAAATGCCTGTGAAGGCAGATGTGATTTTTGGTTCGATAGTAGGCTTTGCTCATTAGCATGAAGTGCGGTTTCAGCTTGCCCTAGCACGTTTAACGAAAATTGATGGCAAAGCGACTGCACCCGCTTGGTTAAGGAGCCCGTATCTAGTAACCAATTTTTTAAATACGGATTGTTACGGGGCGCACTGTCGGCTTGCATCCACTCTACATTTAAGCCAACGGGAAAGCTGCTAGGAAAACTCACTACCAAATCTCTGTCATAATTTTACACGATAAAAAAAGTATCATATCACTTGTTGGTGACATGGTGGTTTATCTGATTGCTAATAGCTAGCATATTGATTTTACGTGTACCTTAGTACTTTTGCAGTAGTGTCATTAACCTATGATTTGCTACACTACAGCCTGTCATCTAAATTAATTGGTATTTTTGGCTCTCATCATGACAAAGTCACTTGCTTCACGTTTTATAGCTACCGCTCTATTAGTTAGTAGTGCTTTCGCCCCTGCATTTGCACAAGAAAAGGCAAATTTTGCTTATCTTGGGCTAGAGCCAGACATCGTTACCAATTACATTGGCGAGTCTTCAAAAAAACTTGGGTATGTTCGCGTTACCGTTGAATTAATGATTTATGACGTAGATCAGCTAGAAATAGCAGAACACCATATGCCGTTATTACGTGCAACTGCCATCGATATCTTCGGCAGACAGCCTGAAGAAAAAGTAAAATCGCTAACGGGCAGAGAAGATATTCGCCGCGCCATTCTAAAAGCACTTCAAGATCATATGAAAAAAGAAACCGGTGGCGAGGTTATCAAAAACGTTATCTTTACCAAGTATTTATATCAAGGCTAGGTGCTACCACAGCAGCACCTGTTCAAGACCGCAGGTGTTATTGCCCCGGCTTTCGTTTATCGGCTCCAAGGCTTAGCAACCCTGCTAGTAAACAGCCAGTAATTAACCCTGCGGTGTGCGCCGCATTGGCCATGTTCACCCACAGCACATCGGCAAAGCCTAATACTAGCCACACCAACATAAAACCTATTACCGATTTAGGCAGCGACAAGCCCCACTGTGGCTTCAGCCAACCTAACCACCATACAAAGCCCATTACAGCGTATACCACTCCTGACAAGCCGCCAAAGAGCATTAAGTTACCTTGTACTGGCGTAGTAAACATCGCTTGAGCCACGTTCGATATAATGGCCGACAGTGCAAACACCACAAACAGCATGCTTTTACCAAAGGTACTTTCTATTTTGGCGCCTAGCATGCACCACCAAAGTAGATTGAAAATAATATGCAGTGCGCTGAAGTGAATAAATGCGGGGCCTAATAGCCTCCACCACTCATGGTTTTCGGCAAGCACACTAAGTGGCTGCATGAGCAGGTGTTGCGCAATGGGGCTGAACAAGCCTAGCAACGACAAACCATACACCAGTACACAAAGTACAAACACAATACTGGTTAACGGTACCGACAATGCATTGTTGATGAACCCTTTCATATCAAACTGACGTGAGGGCACTAAATCGACGTTTTCACCATGCTGCCAAGCAGCTTGCTGATATTTAGGATTGTTCGGTTGCTGAATAAATTCTTCAGTTATGGCGCGGGCTTTAAGTGCATCGTTGTCGTCTGCCAATAATACAACAAACTCATCACCCGTTTCAGTAGGCTTTACCGTGGCGGTGATATTCTGGCTACCTAAGTAGTTAGCCAGTAAATGCGCCACGCCTTGCTGACGAAAAGCAATTAAAGGATGGCTCACGAATTTTCAGACACCACAGACTGACCTAATCGCCATGCTTCGAAACCACCGTCCATACTATAGACGGTGTTAAAACCTTGCTCGGCAATAACCTGTGCGGCTTGCTGACTGCTTACGCCGTGATAGCACACTACTACCACAGGGGTTTCTTTTGGCGTTTGTTCTACAAAGGCCGCGAAGTTATCGTTATTCAACGGCTTCGCTTCTGGCATGTGACCATTAGCAAAAGATTGCGGGTCACGAATATCTACGATGGCTACATCGCCATTGAAGTTTGCTACGTCTTGTACACTAATGTGTGAAAATGCTGTCATTATTGCCAGTCCAGTATAACTTTGCCTGATTGTCCTGAACCCATGGTATCAAAACCTTTCTGAAAGTCATCAACCGAGAAGGTATGTGTGATGATTGGCGACAAATCTAAGCCACTTTGCAGCAAACTTGCCATTTTGTACCAGGTTTCGAACATTTCACGACCGTAGATACCTTTGATCACTAACCCTTTAAAAATAACTTGGTTCCAATCAACCGATACATCTTGTGGTGGAATACCTAGCATTGCCACCTTTCCGCCGTGATTCATTTTCTTTAGCATGTCGCGAAAGGCGACCGGTACGCCCGACATTTCAAGGCCAACATCAAAGCCTTCACTCATCCCAAGCTCGTTCATCACGTCTTGCAAGTCTTCCTTGCTAACATCAACGGCGCGAGTTGCGCCCATCTTTCTAGCAAGCTCTAAGCGATACGGGTTGATGTCGGTGATAACCACATGGCGCGCACCAACGTGACGCGCCACTGCAGCTGCCATAATACCAATAGGACCAGCACCGGTAATTAATACATCTTCACCCACTAAGTCGAAGCTAAGGGCGGTGTGCACAGCATTACCAAATGGGTCGAAAATAGATGCCAGTTCATCACTAATATTATCGGGAATTTTAAATGCGTTAAACGCAGGAATAACCAAATACTCTGCGAAGGCCCCAGAGCGATTTACGCCAACGCCTTCGGTGTTGCGGCATAAATGGCGACGGCCTGCACGGCAGTTTCTGCAATGTCCGCATGTAATATGGCCTTCACCAGATACTCTATCACCAATAGCAAATCCACGTACTTCTTGGCCCATGCCAACCACTTCACCTACGTACTCGTGACCTACTACCATAGGTACAGGTATGGTTTGCTGCGACCATTCATCCCAGTTGTAAATGTGCATGTCGGTGCCGCAAATGGCGGTTTTACGAATTTTGATTAATAAATCGTTATGGCCAACTTCAGGCTCTTGGGTATCTTGAAGCCATATGCCTTTTTCAGCTTTTGCTTTAACTAACGACTTCATGCAATAACTCCCATTTCACGGCCTACTTCAATAAACGCATCAATGGCTTTGTCTACGTGCTCAATAGAATGCCCAGCTGACATTTGGGTGCGTATTCTAGCTTGCCCTTTAGGTACTACAGGGTATGAGAAACCAATCACGTAAATACCTTTTTCAAGTAGCTTGTCTGCCATCTCGCTAGCAACACGCGCATCGCCTAGCATCACAGGAATAATAGCGTGATCTTTACCTGCAAGGGTAAAGCCAGCATCTTCCATACGAGAACGAAAGTGGGCTGAATTGCGCCATAGTTGTTCACGCAATGCTGCGCCATCTTTCATCATTTCGAATACTTTAAGTGAAGCCGAAACTATAGGTGGAGCAACAGAGTTTGAGAATAAGTACGGGCGAGAGCGTTGACGTAACCACTCAACCACTTCTTTTTTGCCTGACGTATAACCGCCTGATGCGCCGCCCATAGCTTTGCCTAAAGTACCAGTTAAAATATCCACTCGGCCCATTACGTCGCAGTATTCATGACTACCTTTGCCGTTTTCGCCTAAAAAGCCTGTAGCGTGACAATCATCTACCATGACCAGTGCATCGTACTTTTCAGCAAGGTCGCAAATACCTGCAAGGTTGGCTATAACACCGTCCATCGAGAACACGCCATCGGTAGCAATCACTTTAAATCGTGCGCCGTCGGCAACGGCTTGCTTAAGTTGATCTTCCAGTGAGTCCATGTCGTTATTGGCATAACGGTAGCGCTTAGCTTTACACAAACGCACGCCGTCAATAATGCTCGCATGGTTTAGCGCATCAGAAATAATGGCGTCTTCTGGGCCAAGCAAGGTTTCAAATAACCCGCCGTTCGCATCGAAGCATGAAGGGTATAAAATAGTGTCTTCGGTACCTAGGAAGCCACTAATTTCGGTTTCTAGCTGTTTGTGTATGTCTTGCGTACCACAAATGAAACGCACAGACGCCATGCCAAACCCGTGGGTTTCAAGGCCATTTTTAGCCGCAGCGATAAGATCAGGGTGGTTAGCCAAACCTAAATAGTTGTTCGCACAGAAGTTGATGACATGCTCGCCATTGGCCACGTCTATATCTGCTTGTTGCTGTGAAGTAATAACGCGCTCTTTTTTATACAGACCATCTTCTTTAGTGGCCTCAATTTGCGCTTGCAGGTGAGAGATAAATGCCGCTGACATGTCAGACTCCGAAATTAATAAAAAATGTATTTTAAAGAAAGCGATATAAAGGTTACACAAGGAAGGGGGCGTTTTAACAGTATTAAAACTTGTAGCTGTAAACTTTTTAGCACACTTGTTAGCTGTGGCTAAAAATCTAACTGGCTAGGCTGCCCTATTCGTTAGACCGCGTACTGTCCCATATGCCCATGTGTACGTTCTTGCTTAGGGTGGTCCAAATGTCTGGCTCTGGAATGGGTCGACTAATTAAATACCCCTGCCCCATCTGACAATCAAAGTGACATAGCATTTCAAACTGCTCTGCTGTTTCAATGCCTTCAGCTACCACAATTAACCCCATTTTTCGCACCATGGCAATGGTTGAATGCACGATGTTTCTATCATCGGCATTCTCGACGATATTGGCTACAAAAGAACGGTCGATTTTTATAAAGTCAGCGGGCAGTGATTTTAAGTAACTGAGTGACGAGTAGCCCGTTCCAAAGTCATCAATGGCCAAAGTACACCCCATGTCTCTAATAGTACGCATAATTGAGGTTGCACGTTCAATGTCGGTGACCAATACGGTTTCCGTTAATTCCAAACACACTTGGGATGGTGAAATATCATTGCGAATAATTTGCTGCTGCAAAAAATCAGGAAGACTGGGGTCAAGAAACTGCCCAGCAGACAGGTTAATCGCTAACTTCACATTAGGGTAACCATTCGCGTTCAGTTCTCTAATAAGGTAGGTGGCCTTGGCTATTACCCAATAATCTAGCTCTAGCATGAAAGAGGTGTTTTCAAGTGAAGGAATAAACTCTGCCGGTGATATGGTCCCCTTAACAGGGTGATACCAGCGAAGTAGTGCTTCGAAGCCTATTAATTCATTGGTTCGCAAGTCGATTTGAGGCTGCAAGGCCAAACTGAACTGACTTTCTCTTAGCGCCACCCGCGCTTCGGCTTCAAGCTCAACCTTTTTCATTACCTTCAAGTTCATGGTGGCATCGTAAACTCTATAGCCCGCCCCTTTTTTCGATTTTGCCTCATACATAGCAATATCAGCATGCCGTAACAATTCCACTGGCGTAGCTCTGGCATGGCGGCTCACGGCCACACCTATACTAATAGAGACGTAAAATTGCATGCCACCCGCTTCAATCGGCTGGTCAAACTCTTCAATGATTTTCTTCGCAACGTGTTCCACTTGTTCTTTGTTTTCGATGCTAGATAACAATACAACGAACTCATCACCACCAAATCGTGAAGCAATATCAGTTTCTCTAATAGGCCGCGATATCCGCATAGCCGCGGCTTTTAAAAGCTTATCTCCCACGTCATGACCATAGCTGTCGTTAACTTTTTTAAAGTCGTCTAAGTCCATGAACATCAGTGCAACCAACCTATCGTCTCGCGCTGAGTGGGCAAGTTGGTTTTCAATTTGAAAGGTCAGCATATTCCGGTTTGGCAGACCGGTAAGCACATCGAACATGGCCATTTTTTCAAGTTTGGCAGTATTCACCGCCATTTGGCCATCGAAGTCTTCCAGTTGTTTTGCCAGGGCATTCGCAGCATCTTCTACCACATCAAGTTCGTCGTTTAATCGCCAAAGCGAAGCGTGCTGCTTCTTTTCAACTAGTTTGCGGTATTCGATAAATTTGTGGTCGGCAAGCATAGGCAAACCTTCACTTATACCTAATAGCCTCAAGCGGTATTGATTAAGAAAGAGCCTTAGAAGCAATGAGAACACGATAAACAGCACAATCGCACTGATTATAACCAGTAATTCGTACTGCTCTTTTTGATGTACTAATGCAGTAATATCTTGCACAACCATGAGGTAAGGTTGCTCTGTGAGGCTGTGGGGGAAGGGCAGCAAACTTACCGACAGCTCTTTTCCCTGAAACGAAACTCGAAGCCCTTTAACCACCAGTTTTTCTACACTCCAGCCTTTGGGAAAGGCGGCAATGAGCTCGGTTAAATAATCTTGGTTAGACTGTGAAAGCTGGCTGGATAGCGTTAAGGTAGGGTCGTTTTCATCGCCTTGCTTATTCTGAACCATCACGACCTTATGGGCGTCGGTAGAGCGGTTAAACAAAGACAAAAGTTCACGCAATGAAGCAGACAAGATAACGACAGGAACCACCTCGTCATCGGTCATAATGGGCACTGATAAATAATGTGTGCACGCATCCTCACAGCGAATTAACGCTCTGCTGCTAAGAGACTGCTGCGTACTGCGCACTAATTTTAGAACAAAATCGCTAATGGGGGTGGATTGCTCTCCCACTACGCCGTTTCGGTCAAACAGATACAGCCGTTCCACATGAAAGTTCAGCATCAGGTATTCCTGATTTCGCTGAAGATTTTCATAAAAGTAGCCTAAATCCTGATGCTCCGACATTTCTATGTGGCTAAACATGTCTACCCACAACACCATACGGTTATGCAGAATATCCTCGAAAAGCTGCAATCGACGTTGGTTTTTAAGTTGCTCTTCTTGCTGCTGAAAAACCAAGCTTGAATCAGACTCACGAATGAGCATCATAGATATCACTACCGTGACGGTTAGCACCATCGCCATCAACATAATGATGGTTTTAGTGGTAAAGGACATCTCCACTTTCATAAGTGAACCTAGAACCAGTACATCAGTTGTACAGACCACATACGCCAGTATTTGTCGCTACGATCTTTAATATTAGGGTCCAAAAGACTCACCGCTCTTGTTGCGCCCTCTACCCAATGGTGTTCTGCTTGAATGCGCCACCCTGGAGCAAAGTCCCATCGCGCGCCCACGGCTATAGTGTCGACGTAGCCAAAGTAGGCGGGAATTTGTCCAAAACTACTTTGCTCAAGTTGTTTCCCATCAGGGTCAGACACGTTATTTACGTACGTATCGTAACTAACTAGCCCGCTTACCTTGCTGTTAAATAAATAGCGAAATTGAACAAAGCCCCCCTCAGCAGTTCTTCTTTCTCTAAAATTTGGAGCAAAGAGCCCTTGAGAATCTTGTAACTCTCTCAGGATCTCAGAACTCAACTGCCAGTTTTCGCTAAAGTACTGTGCAGAAAACATAAAACGGCGAATATTAGCCTCACCATCAAACCTATTGTCCATAACAGATGCTTGATAAGTAAAGTCTGATTCAAGCCAACTAAGCCCCAATTTCCACGCCATCGTAGAAGGCTGCCAAAAAACGCTAAATTGATGCACAAAATCTTGTTCAATTTCACCTGATGCAATATTTCCTAAAAGGAAATTTTTCTGAGCTTCGTTAATATCTGAACTGCCATAACTCCAGTTAACCTCCCAAATATTGTCATTCGAATATCTCTTAAAACTGGTTTGAATACCGTCGCTACCAAGGGCTACATCGCGAAAGCTATCAAAATAGACTGACTGAGGCAGTACCGCAGTATCTCTAGTCTGCGGAACATCACGCGTTACCGAGTAAAGCCAATGTCTATTTTTAAAGCGCCCCAAATGAACTTGACCCTGCCAGCCCCAAATATCATTAATGGACCAGTCCAAGAAAAGGTAATCTACTCTGGCTCCTTGCTCAAATCGATTACCGCCATCTAGGTAAACTACTTGCCCAGCTACCGACAAATTATTGGTTAAGCGATAATGACCGTTTATGCCTAACTCGGTTAACTCACCGGTAATATCGTTATCAGAGGTGATAAAATTACTATCAACAGATTGCGTAATTCCTTGTGAAATATAACCATGCCAAGTGAACTTTGCTGGTTCATCTGCTGCATATACTACTTGGGTACCAAAGATGAATATTGCTGCACAAAATATCCATATCAACAATTGCTTTTTCATCGTTCACGCACCTCAATTTGTCGCGCCTCAATTACTTTTCCATTTCCTATGTATCCAATTGCACCAGGCGTACTTTCAATTAATTCAATCAGTTTCGCCTGTGATGCGGCACGAGCAGGTGTTACTCCTTGCCCCGAATAAGTAAGTTGGTCCCATAACCTAGATAGTTGATACGGAAACATATGCAGCGTTTCACGACAAAAGGCTTTGTGTAATCCATGCTCATCCTCAAGAACAACAACGTGGATTTTTTCTCCGTTGCTCCAGTATTGTTTGTGGCCTGTAAATATTTGGCGTAATTCTGATTGAGTCAGGGATGTGGTATCCACCGACGCATTAGCGACCACGACGGCCTGTTGTGCGAGAGCAACTGGACTACAAGCTAAAAATAGCATACTGAGCACCAGTGCTGAGTACTCTGAATTGCTAGTTAAAGCTCGTATTCGTTTCATCAATGCGAGCATAATCACCAAAGGGCGCTCTCCGTGTCTTAAAAAAATTGGCGCGTATAACCTAAGTGTAGATAACGGTTAGAAGAAATTCCCAGAAATAGTGCGTATTCGTTAATGTATTAGTTAAACCAAGGCATTAATTTTTGAAAATACCGCATCTGTGGTAACACCTTCCATCAAGTTATCGCCCTTTGCGCGAATTCCCCAAGGTAATTGTTCCCACTTTTTTCCTTTTTGCTTTTCAATACACGAATCGTACACGGAGACCGTGTTATCTATGTTGTTATATGGCCCAGTGCGGATAGGGTTTGAATGAGCATATAATCCAATAACGGGCGTGCCTACTGTGGTAGCCATGTGAGCAGGACCGGTATCAGGCGCAAGCACTAAACTCGCATGCTTTAACAATACCAATAACTGGTGAAGACTGGTTTTGCCAGTAAAGTCCGCTTTAATAGTGGGTTTACACGCTAAAATAGCATTGGCAGTGGCTTTATCGAGGTCACCAGGACCACCCACTAATATGACTGATTTACCTTGTTGTGATAAATAGTCAGCAGTTGCAGCGTACCTTTCGGGAAGCCAGTTACGTTCTGCTTTGCTAGCGGCAGGCGCAATAACCACATAGTCGCCTAGCGCTGCGGCCTGTTCTTCACCCCAGCGTTCATCTTCTTCGCTAACAGGGATATTCCATGATGGCGTAGCGACTTTTGGCACGCCTAGCGCGTCGGCAAAATCCATAAAACCGTCGAGCACATGAGAATGTTGGCGTGGCGCTACGCGCTCGTTCGCGAATAACCAATGCAGTTCTTTGCTTCTGGCCCAGTCGAAGCCAATTCTGCGCTTCGCCTTTATCACTCTAGAGGCTAGGTTCGCGCGCAAGGCAACTTGCATCATAAGCAGTGCGTCGAAGGTTTCACCTTTCACTGCATTTTTTAAGCTCTCAACGGCGGCTTTGCCTTGTTTTTTATCAAAAATGATAAAGCGCACATTCGGCATTAGCTTAACCAGCTGATACTCTACCTTGCCAATGACCCAAGTTAACTCAGCGTCCGGCCAATGGGTTTGAATACGTGTTACCATAGCGGCTGCATGGCAGATATCACCAATAGCAGATAGACGCATTAAGCAAATCTTTTTTCCCACAAATGCTCTCTCGTTGCTGAAATGCCGAAATAATTCATTAGAATGGTAAATTTTACCATAAGTAACGGACGTCATGGCGATAATACGACGAGACTTAGGTGCTGGGCATCACTTCTTATACAACGATGAACTCATGACTGAACCTAGCGTAGATATGTTCAGTCATGAATTTTGGCTATTCCAAAATAAAATTACCGGTGAGGCCAAAGGCCGTGGTACCACTGTTTTTATCGACTATGATGCTCAGCATTGGGTGCTACGACATTTTAAACGTGGTGGATTGGTTGGGAAATTACTTAGTGATCAGTATTTTTTTCTTGGTGTAGAGCGTTCTCGTCCGTTTGAAGAGTTTCGCCTTTTGACTAAAATGCGAGAACATGGCCTTCGCGTGCCTGTACCGGTTGGCGCCCGTATTCATCGCCGTGGTTTTATTTATCGTGGGGATCTTATTACCCAGAATATTCCGGCAAGCCAAGACTTGCATCACATGCTTACCCGAGACCCCTTATCAAAAGATGATTGGTATGCGGTGGGCGAAGCTTTGGCTAAAATGCATGCATGCCAGATTTATCATCACGATGCGAACATCAGAAATATTATGATGGATAATGAGCGTAATATTTGGTTGATAGATTTTGATCGCTGTCATGAACGTCGCGGACACCATTGGAAGAAAGATAACCTATCCCGTTTGTTACGCTCGTTGAATAAAGAAAAAGGCTTGAATACCCAGTTTTACTGGACTCAAGATGACTGGCAGTATTGTTTAGCGGGCTATAGAAGCAGCTGAATTGCAATTGCATCTACCCATATTTATCGATACTGTTGCCCTACAACAATAAAGATTAGATTAACATGCATACACGAGCACTTTATCCAGGCACTTTCGACCCCATTACCAATGGGCACGCAGACCTGATAGAAAGGGCATCACAGCTTTTCTCTCATGTAATAGTCGGTATTGCCGCGAACCCCAACAAGCAACCCTTATTCACCCTTGATGAGAGAGTGGAAATGATTCGCAAGGTTACCGCCGATTTACCGAATGTAGAAGTGGTGGGTTTCACGGGCTTACTTGCAGATTTTGCCGATGAACAACAAGCTACCATTCTTATTCGCGGATTACGTGCGGTATCTGACTTCGAATATGAATTTCAGCTAGCCAACATGAATCGCCGTTTGAATCCAAAATTAGAAAGTGTATTTTTGACACCAGCAGAAGAAAACTCTTTTATATCATCTACGTTAGTAAAAGAAGTGGCGCTGCATCGGGGTAAAGTAGGTGGTTTTTGCCATCCGGTGGTCGATCAAGCATTGCAAGATAGGCTTCGCCGCGAAGACTAAAACGCGTTAATAAGATTATTGTAAAACACACTGATCTCAACCTGCCTATTGAGCGCAGTGTGTTCTATCTAGCGTGTATTCTGACTAGCGCTGACACTGTTTACAAAAGAATGTATTTCGCTGTCCAATCACTTTGCTTTGTATTTGCGTTTTGCATACCTCACACGGCTCCCCTTTTCTTCCATACACATTTAAATGCTGTGCAAAGTAGCCTGGGTTACCATCGGTTTGCGCAAAATCTTTTAATGTGGTGCCGCCTTGTTCTATCGCTTTTGCTAAAACCTGCTTGATGATTTGCGTAAGGTTTTTGTAGCGGGTGCTGCTGACTTTTCCTGCTTCTCTTCTTGGGTCGATACCCGCTAAAAATAAAGCTTCGTTGGCATAAATATTCCCTACGCCCACCACAACAGCATTATCCATTATGAAGTTTTTTACTGTACTTTTTTTGCCTCTCGAGAGCGTGAACAAACGCCTATCATCGAAATCGTCAGTCAACGGCTCTGGTCCTAGGTTAGCAAGTAATTTCAAGGCCTCGCCCGGGGGTTGCCATAAGAAGGCCCCAAAGCGCCTAGGATCGTTAAAACGTAAGCATTTCCCTGTCGCCATCACAATATCAACATGATCATGTTTCGCAACAGGTGTAGACGCATCAATAACCCGCAATTTACCCGACATGCCTAAATGCAAAATAAGCGTACCCGCTTCGGTTTCGATCATGAGGTATTTTGCTCTACGCTTAACGGCTATCACCTTTTTTCCGATAGCTAACGCCACGTCTTCGGGAATAGGCCAGCGCATTCTGCGTTCGCGCACAATAATATTGTCTATAGTTTCGTTTAGCAGATAAGGGGATACGCCCAAACGGCTTACTTCGACTTCTGGTAACTCAGGCATTTTCCCCTCCAGCTTTGGGTTGTCTAGTTCGTTGCAATGAAGATTGGTTAAGCGTCACCGGTCACTGACAGTAGTGACTAGGCTAATACGCTTAATTAATTAGCGGGTTCACTAAGCCATGGAAGAAGCGCGTTCAGTTCAGTATTTTCAAGGGTGTACCAAAGGCCGTTGTATTTTACAGTAACCGGCTGCGTATTGTTATAAAACGCAAAGACATGGCCATTCGCTTGCCCTGCTAGCCAGATAACCACCACTATGGGCTCAATTGACTGAAATGCGTTGTCTACCAAAGACGCCGTTTTAAGCTGAGCGGCTTGCCACGCTGCAATTTGCTCCTGTGCTGATACAGGCAAGGCCCCTTTAGAGGACACTTGACGCCACTGCTGACCATTTCTCTCTAACTTGCTACTGGCATGCTCTATTTTAAGTACATAGGCGTCAGGTGGCAGTAGCGGCCTTAATTCGGGAACGGCACGTTTAGGCAGGAAGCTGTCTAAGTTAAATAGCGCAATCATGACTAACATGGCAACAATAACCACATTGTTCATCGCGCGTTGTGAGAGTCTTGCCACCAGCAATCCTATTTAACGAATATAGCGTTTATGGTAATGCCTGAAACTGACATATTCCAGCGGCAATATTTTCATATGCTCAAAAGCAAAAAACCCAGCAAAGGCTGGGTTTTCGTGGAGACAAAAGCAAGTTTATTACTTGATTTTGGCCTCTTTGAACATAACGTGCTTACGTACAACAGGATCAAATTTTTTGATCTCCATTTTACCAGGCATGTTACGTTTGTTCTTATCAGTGGTGTAGAAGAAACCTGTACCTGCTGAAGAAACTAATTTAATTTTATCACGCATTGTAGGCTTCCTTAGATTTTCTCACCACGGGCACGGATGTCAGTTAGTACTGAATCGATACCATTTTTATCGATGATACGCATACCTTTAGCAGATAAACGTAACTTAACGAAACGGTTTTCGCTCTCAACCCAAAAACGGTGAGAGTGAAGGTTTGGTAAAAAACGACGACGAGTCGCGTTTCTTGCGTGCGAACGGTTATTACCAACCGTAGGGCGCTTACCTGTTACTTGACATACTCTTGACATTGATTTGTCTCCAGAACAACGATAACTGTCGCGTCAATCGATTCCACCTATCAAAAGGTCACTGGATCAAATGACGTATTACTATAAATTAGAGGGCGCATTTTATACAGCAAACAGATCCCAATTTCAATAAGAAAAGGAAAAAAGCTCAATTTTTGTCACATTTTTAGTCAAAAATAACGATTATTTTTAAAAAGAGCTAAAAAATTACACTTAAGTGTAAAGTCATCGCGCTTAATCTCTGTTACTGTTTTACGAACGCGCGCTATACTGCGTTAAACGCAGATTATACGCAATAAAAATAATAATAATTGACGGTGCGTCTGTTTAATAACTTTGCCGCCGCGATGTCGGAGCGTTTCAAATGCTAGGTAAAGTCCTCTTTGATGTACAACACCTTTACTACCTTCCCCAATATATACCTGTGGCCCGTACACTGTTAAAAGCGGGTGTTTTATGCGAGTTCGTTTTACACCAAGAACTTGGTTTAGATGCTTTGAAACAGGAAGTCATAGAGAAAGAAGGCTTTCAATTCCAATTTATCTCAAATAAAGATGAAACACTGTCCCTTTACAGCAAAAGTAACGCTGACTGGATTGTATTCGGAAATCGCCCCTATTTTAATGCTGACCAAAAAAAGCATATCACTGCCCGCCTTGCGCTTATGTTGCATGGCATCGGCCCTAAAGCATGTTATTACGATGTCTCTGAATTTCCCTTCGATGTCAGGTTTGTTGAAGGGGAAAGTCGCCTTGGACGATTAGAAGAAATGTACCCTGATAGACATTTTATAAATTCAGGCTATGCGAAACTCGACCCAATATTTAATGAAACTGAACAACCCATCGATTTGTCAACATTGGGGCTAGATTCAAAGAAGCCTACTGTGCTGTATGCGCCCACCTTTTTCCCTTCAAGTATCGAGTGTTTCCCACCACATTGGCCGGAAATGCTAAGCAACGTAAATATTATTGTTAAACCTCATTTCTTTAGCCTGACAAAACCTAAATACAAATCTCAAAAACAAAGGGTTGAAGCTTGGGACCGTTATGACAATGTTTACCTAGCAAATGCAAAAGACTTTGACCTACTGCCATTCATGCAGGTCTCCGATATTATGCTTTCTGATGCATCATCCGCTATTTTTGAATTTGCTTCTATCGATCGCCCAATCGTATGGTGCGACTTTTTTCATACACGCTGGAATTACTCAGGACTATTCAGTTTCAGATTAAAGAAACGACTCGATCCAGATATCGCCTTGTTTAACCAGCTATCACATCGAGCTAGCAATGCTTTTCAAGCGAATATGTTAATAGTAGAGTGTTTAAAACAACCGATGGAATTAAGCGCAAATCGCCAAAAAATTACGCAAGAAATGGTAGGCATCACTGATGGTAAATGCAGTAACCGCATAGCCGAATATCTTACAACCCAATAACTTAAAACCTAATAATCAGGTGGCATTTTGAGACGCGTTATAACCTTCGGTACATTTGATGTACTGCACATTGGTCACATAAGAATACTTAAACGTGCTCGCGCAGAAGGCGACGTTCTTATAGTGGGTCTTTCTTCAGATGAGCTCAATTTGAGTAAAAAAGGGCGAAATCCTATTTATCCCTATCACAGTAGGGAGGAATTACTTGCATCCTTGCGCTTTGTCGACAAAATTTTTACGGAAGAATCTTTAGAAAAGAAACGTGATTATATTATTCAACACAAAGCGGATGTGCTGGTTATGGGTGATGACTGGTACGGTAAATTTGATGAGTTTAAGGATATATGCGACGTGGTTTACCTGCCTCGAACGCCTTCTATTTCAACCACTGAAATTATTGAAATAATAAAAGAAAGCAGCGAGTAACGTGTTGTTAATATTATTAAAAAACACGTAAAAATAAGATTTAGTTATGGTGGAAGTAAGCACGAAGCAATCGTTACCTCGTGCTTACCTAAGTAGTTAGTCGTAAAACGGTGAGCGTACTGCAGTGGAATCGATAAGACGCACTGGCCGCCCTAACATTTGTCCGCCATCTCGAGAAATCGGCACCCAGGGGAATGTTCCTCTCCCCTTCGAAGGTTGCAGTAAGAACAAGTCTGAAGGAATTGAGATATAGAAGCCTTTGGTAAAGCTACCTTCTCCATATTCTTCAGATGAGACATCGGTGAAAGCCGCATACGCACCTACAACAATTCCACTATCGAAACGTTTTGCGAAATCGATATTAACGCCTTTGTCTTTTGCCAAAAATTGTCCAGCACTGACCGTTAATTGCGTACCTTTAAGCATTTCAGGTTGCCAATAAACACTGGCATGGCCGGTGATAGCATCGTAATCTAAAGTCGACAATTGATTATAAGGATCACGCTGTTTTACATAGTTAATGTCTATTCCATATGCCAATCTGCTATCGACAGGACGGTATAAAACCTCACCACCGACACCAGCAAACATAGTTTCTAGATAACCCGCGTACACCTGCCCAAATACGTTCTCACTGATATTATCTTTATAGTGAATAAAGGCGGTATCCATCCCTACTTTATTCTCAGCAACATACTCTCGTACGCGCGTCCTCACTCGTGGTAACGCAGTTTCCTCGTTATCAACCAAAAAGTTAAATTTATCAAAGTTGTCTAATAAGGTAACCCGAGCACTGCCCATAACAGATAGCTTATTATTGAATGCATAACCTGCATTCAAAATTAAACCTGTTTGATATAAATAAAAATCTTCAGGGTTACCGAATGATTGTGTCCAGAAGAAGTTAGCACCATAAAACAGCCCGTGGGTATTCGTGGGCTCATAAGCATCCATTACCTCTTTAGAAGGTGTGGTTCTTACATAAGACTGGGTGATGTCTGCATCTATCGACTCATAGCGTGCTGCCGTAATAAACTGTTCAGCATCTATTGTGGTATCAACCATTGGCTGACCACCGCTATTTTCAACAATGTGATAGTCAGTCACTGAATCAGGAAGTTCTGATGCAATAATGCGTCCTACCCGTTCAATTGCTTCATCCTGATCACGGTAAACAAACTGTGTTCCATAAAATACAGCTTTGTCTTCATCAATATTAACGTCGGACAATGCAAAGCCACCTGACTGCACAAGTGTATTATACAATCTTGATTTATCCACTTTATCAATAGTATCAGGCGCTTGCCTAGCCATTAAGGTTTTGGGTGGTTTATCGTACTTAACTTGGCTTATGGTGTTCATATTAAAGCGATAGGTTACACCGAAACCAAACGTGTTTCCGCGCTGATAATTCATACTGAAATCAAAGTCTTTCCAGCGATATACCGCCCCCACATTCCAACGAGAATCTTGCTCTAATTCTCCAGCCCTATCTAACGAATAATCGTTACCTTCAAACTCAAGCTTAAGGGTTAATGGCTCCCAAGGTGTTTGATATTCGATACCACCGAAAAAGGCCGTTGTCCCTTTAAAGAACTGGTCGTAATCAACTTTTCCGCCGCGCCCGGAAAACCCTGTGGGTCGATCACAGTAACTGTCTCTAAACTCACAAAGTGGGTTAGTGATATCGTCTGCCGTACCTAAGTAGCCCCAACCTAATCCTAAATGAACATCAAAAGGTCCGAACGATTTACTGGCGTTAATATATTCACTTTCAAAGAATCCTGTACCGCCAAAGTCGCGAAAACCAACCGAAATATCTGGCGTGTAGTAGCCTTCTTTCCACAACCTAAATTTTACATCTAAGCCTTTATCTTTAAGGGTTTGATCGCCACTGAACGATTCAACATCACTATAAAATTGTGTACGCACGTCGGTATAGCGAGCGGTAGCTTCCATCCAATCGAATAATTGCAAATTGACTGACCAAAAACGGTATTCACCGTTATCGGTATAATTTACAGCTAATCCCCCTTCTTCACGCATACGCGCTGTAGGGGTTTGAATAAGCCCGTTACCGCCTTGCACCATTTGCGAAGGAGTAACCCGAAACTCGGTGTCGATGTTATCTGTATCAGCCAAAGCGGGACAGGCTGATGCACTAATGATGAGTGCTAAAGATGTTTTCTTATAAGGAAAAGCGCTCATTGAGGAAGGATCCTATGTACTGCTAAGTTTGCGATGCGGGTATTGAGTGCATCCAACGTTGAACTGAATATCTGCCCTGTTATGGGTACATAAATTTGGCTTCCTGGCATTAATTGCGAGTAATCAATGTTCCAGTAGGCAATACCACGTTTCTCTATCTCGCCCATTGGATTAATCACAAAAACATGGCTTTTATCAGCATCGGAGGCTTTAGTGACTGACTTTGCAGTAGAAAAAATAGAAAGATCATTACCGTGTCTATAAGCACCAGGTTTAATAACTAACCCAGAAAAGTGCACAACTGACGGACGAGGACTAATGCGAAGCAAATATCGCCCAGGTTGAAACATAGGATTTTCTTCAGCAATCAAACGCGCACGATTATAGGATATTGGCGTGATGACTCGCGTAGATACTGTCCATGAAGAGACCTGCTGATACAGGTTTTCTAATGCGCGGTACGTATCGCTGTTCGCATTGTAGTCTTTCATAACCATACGAATTTCTGATAAAACAGCATCTTTCTCACGCTCAGCATAAGCGTCATTTAAATTGTATATGCCTGATGTTGGCCAATACCAATCACCAGATTCAGCCACAATGGATAATACACTGTTAAGTCTTATCGGCTGCGTAAACTCATAAGATTGCTTATTAATTATGATAGTCACTTGGGCAGATACAGAAGCGGTAAATAGTAAAAGCCAAAAACTCATTAGTAAGGTAACAAAAACTCTCATTTTATTTACTGCTCCTTACTTTTCATTAAACGTACTACTCGACTTAAATAGACCATGTCGTATACATCACCTTGTGGGCTAAACTTTTGCGTAGAAGCTAAAAGCTGTTTCGATTTTGCGTCAAGGTAGTAGGTATTTTCCCATTCCAAGTTGGTGTCGATATAAGGCGTAGTCTCTGGAAAAATAACACTTTCCGTTATTTTAGTAACCGTCAAAGTAGCACCTAGATAGGTTTGGCTTTCCTCGCCGTGTACTCGCCATGTTGAGCTCACAGGCAGACCGAATCCAACGTTTTCTAAATCAAGTTTTCTTTGCCACGAGTAGGCTAAAACATCATTGCTAGCCAAGGGGTTGTGCTTTAAATTTCCTGTATAATACAGTTCGTTATCTAGTCCTTCAGTGCGAACAATCACGCCATGATGCATGGTGAAAATAACCTTATCACCTGAGACCCAGCGGTATTTATCACCATCAATATAAGCAAGAGCAAGTGAAGCAGCATCACGCCCACCCGCTTTAATTTGTAGTAAGTCTGCTTTACTTGCCGCTATTTCATCTACGGTGTAGGAAACGGTGCGATCCTCAAGGGCAAGACTAACGGTTTTAATATAGGCATTAATGGTGGTGGAGCACCCTGAGACAAGAAGAGACAACAGGCTGATAGCAGTCAGTAAAAGGGATTTTTTCATTGAAAATTTCGACAACTGTTATTTAGTAATAAGAACACTTTCTTGGCATAAATAAAAAAGCCGCTAATGAAAGCGGCTTTTTCGAAACTATTTATTATTACTGTACGGTCGGTGCGTAAGTAAATGTCACTGGAACAGTGATAGTTGTAGTAGCAGTTGCAGTACCTGTAACAGTTACTGTTTCAGTAGTACCAACACAAACACCGTCTACTAATGGATCAGTACCTTCACACGATGTAACTGTTTCAACTGGAGTAGTTGATGAATTGTTAGAAGCAATACCAGCAACAACGCCAGCAACAACAGCAGCAGTCGCTACAACTGGAGCAGTTACAGCGCCAAGTCCTGTAGATCCAGCTCCGCCTTCAGAGTCTTGAGCGCTAACACCAGCAGACATAGCCGCCGCTGCAAACAATGCAATAATTGACTTTTTCATATTAGTCCTTTCAGAAAATTTACCCATTAGAGTCATATGCTAAATCATTTTCAACGATTTGACTAGATTATATTCGATGAATGACTAACAAAATCTATGTTAACAGGCCTCGCTGTGCAAATGAAACCGTTTCCGTGTCTCCGACCACAAAATGATCGAGAACAGAAACATCGATCATTGCCATCGCATTTTGGATCTCGCCGGTCAGCCTAATATCTGCCTGACTCGGTTCGGCCACGCCTGAGGGATGATTATGAACTAAGATCACGGCCGCTGCATTATCTTTCATCACTTGTTTTAAAAGCTCTCGGGGATAAACCGCCGCACTATTAATCGTGCCTGTAAACATGGTTCTACACGCAATAAGTTGGTGCTGACTGTCTAACATCAACAGCAGGAATTTTTCTTGCTGACAGTCTCGTAGCTTTGCTTGCAAATAACGCTTTGTATCATCCACATTATTAAATACGTCTTGTCGAGCAAGTGGGATTTCTAAGTTGCGTCTAAATATCTCAAAGGCGGCTTGGAATTGGGCAAATTTACAAGCACCAAGGCCATTCACATCGGTAAATTCGGCTTCGTTTGCCGCAACCACACCTCGTAGCGATCCCACTTTCTCCAACAGATCTCTGGCCAAACCTAAAGCGGTTTTCCCTGCCACTCCAGCGCCTAGCATAACGGCAATTAACTCAGCATCACTTAAGTATTCTGCACCGTAATAAAGTAGTTTTTCCCTTGGCCTTTCTTTAACAGGCCACACTTTTATCGACATGATTAGTTTCTCACACACCAAATGAATATAGGGTTATAGCGCAGTAGTCTATTTATAATCGACTGATCATTGGGCGAGTTCTTGTTGAAATGCCTTACTCATAGGTGCGTTTGAAATAGTGAGTGTACTTTTGTTCAGCTACCGCAAAAATAGCCATCATGATAGTCTTAGGTTATGTAAAAAATGATGTTTCAAATATGTCTTTAGCAAATAAAAATGTTCTGCTTGGTGTTAGTGGTGGGATTGCCGCTTATAAAACTCCAGATTTAGTGCGTAAGCTTACCGCGTTAGGCGCTAATGTACGGGTAGTACTAACAGGCTCTGCGGCTGAATTTGTCAGCCCTCTCTCGTTGCAAGCGGTGTCTGGTAATCCAGTACATCAACAATTGCTAGACCCAGCTGCAGAAGCGGCAATGGGCCATATAGAGTTGGCTAAATGGGCAGATGTCTTACTTATTGCCCCCGCTACAGCTAATATTATGGCTAAGCTGGCGCATGGATTGGCTGACGACTTGCTTACCACTTTATACTTGGCCACAGAAGCGAAAACTTTTATTGCCCCTGCAATGAACCAGCAAATGTGGAAAGCAACCGCAACACAAGTAAATTTAGGTATCTTAACGCAGCATGGTGCATTATTTATAGGTCCTGCTGATGGAGATCAAGCCTGTGGTGATGTAGGCTCAGGCCGTATGGTGGAGCCGGTAGAAATTGCTTCTTCCATCAGCCGAAGCCTAGGCACCTCAAACGATAAGATTTTATCGGGTAAACACCTCCTTATTACAGCAGGACCAACACGAGAACCACTGGATCCGGTCCGCTACATCTCCAATCATAGCTCGGGAAAAATGGGTTTTGCTATTGCTGATATGGCCGTTAAAGCGGGCGCCGACGTCACTCTTATCGCGGGGCCAGTAAACTTACCTACCCCTGATGGATGTAAGCGTATTGATGTGACTACCGCCGATGAAATGTTAGTGGCATGCGAGCAAGCGGTTTCTCAATGCGATATTTTTGTGGCCACGGCTGCGGTAGCAGATTATAAAGCAGTGCAGGTTGCCGAAAATAAAATTAAGAAAATCGGTGATGAGTTAACACTTACTTTTGTTAAAAACCCTGATATTCTAGCAACGATTGCAACACGAACTGATAAGCCTTTTTGTGTTGGATTTGCTGCAGAAAGCCAAGATGTGGAGTTGTACGCCCGTGGAAAGCTGAAAAACAAAAAGCTTGATATGATTGCGGCAAACGACATAACTGCCGACGGACTTGGCTTCAATAGCGATAATAATGCGTTACATGTGATTTGGGACGATGGCGATAAACACCTACCTGCCACCACAAAACCTAAGTTAGCTGAAGCATTGTTACTACTTATTGCGAATCGATTTAACAGTAAGAATATTGTTCAATAGCCAAGCTTAGAACATCACTTAAAAATAAAAAATAACGATATACGCTAATACAAGTATTCTGCGTGTCGATAATAACGAGAACTCATCATAACGATTTGGCCTGAGCCAACTTAACATGGAACGGACTTCTTAAGTCCGGTTGCGGAGGAATTACTCTCATCATGCCTGCTGTCAAAAAAACAAATCGCAGAGCCCAAATTCTGCAAGCCCTAGCGGGAATGTTGGAAACAAACCCTGGTCAACGTATCACTACAGCAAAATTAGCTGAAAAAGTGGGCGTTTCAGAAGCGGCGCTATATCGCCACTTTCCAAGTAAAGCCAGAATGTTCGAAGGACTCATTGAGTTCATCGAAGAAACCTTGTTTACCCGCATTAATAAAATAGTTAACGAAGAGAAAGACTCGCTGACTCGATGTCAGCTAATTCTTCACCTCATTTTAGGCTTTGCCGAAAAGAACCCCGGCATTACCCGTATATTAAACGGTGATGCATTAATGGGAGAGCAAGACCGGCTGCGCGCGCGTATCGCAAAACTCTTTGAACGCCTAGAGACTCAGCTTAAGCAGGTACTACGTGAGCGCAAGTTGCGTGAAGGAAAAACCCTATCAGCCGATGAAGCGATAATTGCTAACATGCTTATTTGTTACACCGACGGCCGCATTAACTTGTTTATTCGAAGTGGTTTCACCCGTAAACCAACTGAACAGTTCAATGAGCAGTGGGCTACTTTTAAGCAGATGTTTGTTTAAGGCAAATCAGGGATTAAATAAAGGCGCTTTAATTTTAATACAGCGCCTTTTTGATTTGTGTTGGGTTAATTAACGTTCAATATATTAGATTTATCTATCTAGCCCCATCTATAACAAACAACTAAGAAAATAACCTTCTTTTTATTAATTTAAAATTAACTTTCCAGTTTGTTTTTAGCTTATGCTTAAAAGCCTCAGCGTTGTTTAACTGCGGAAATTCTACTTTAGATTTAAAATTTTCTAATGCTTTAGGGTGCAAATTAAATGAGTCAATAGCGCTCTTTGCTACGTTACCGTAGCCTTTATATTCATTTACTTTGTTTTCAATGTGTATTACTGACATCCACATTCTTTTACCACGAACAGGGGTAACTTCTTTTACGCCACTCCAATAGCCATGCCTTTCTTGAGTCCATATTGTTTTAAAGTTTTCACTCTTTTCAATCAAGCTCATAAATGGGTTGTGAACATGTGAGTGTTGACCGAACCTTACCCGCGGGGCAACTTGCAGTGTATAACCGTCAATAAAATCGATAACCCTAAATTCTTGTTTAGAGAATTGGTTGTGTACTTCTTTTACAAAATCTTGATGAAGGCTGTCGTCGTTATCTAATCTAGTTGTAATTAAATAAGGCTCTGTAAGGCGATTTTTTATCTCTCTGGTAATAGAAGGTAAAAAATCGTCCATTCCATCTGCATAAATAGGTATGAAATTGGAAAAATTTGAAGAGAGCTCGCTAATTTTTTCACGAAAGAGTTGTGGTGTAGTTTTATCGAAAAACACCAACCACTCAAAATCCTTTTTAGTTTGCGCTTTTATCGAAGAATAGCAATACTGTTCAAACAGTTTTAATCTATCTTTCATCCAACTTTCGGTTAGAACTTTAGATTGAGATTTTGTCTCATCCCAACCCTTTTTCCTAAGATTAAAGCGAGTTAATATAAAGTGCTGAAACATAATGCTGCCATTAAATATTTAGAAGATACTTTTTACTAATTGATAACTCAAACGTAAAAATTCCAAGTAATCCCTGATTTAGAGTAAAAAAAAGCTTACTAGTTCTGTATTAGTAAAAAATAAGTTTAAATATTCTCTAATATCATCTTCCAAGTGCAACATCGCTCATTTGCGTACAATCATCATGGTGGTATAAGGCAGGGCAACCGCATGAGTGCTCACTAATTAATCATGCCACTAAAACCCGCAGTTAGCACAGCTTCCAGATAGCTGGCTTTCATCCAAGCCCGTTTTTGCTTGGCGGGTATGCTGCCTTTTGAT
>Ga0207907_100118_pt1 | contig 54545 bp, 44 predicted proteins | sample LinPmetageLP52_FD_184062 | JGI IMG/M metagenome (GOLD analysis project Ga0207907, IMG submission 184062) | Marine viral communities from the Subarctic Pacific Ocean - LP-52 (SPAdes) | ecosystem: Environmental > Aquatic > Marine > Oceanic | place: Pacific Ocean | collected 2011-08-26
CTTGAAAGTTTTCAGAACTAAGTTTTACTCGACTCACTGATTGACTCTTGCCTCGCTAAGCGTTGCTGTCTGCCGTCTCAGTGGGGTCGCATTATAGGGAGAACAGATTTTTACGCAAGCGTTTTATTGATAAAACTTTAAATAAAACGCTGTTCGCTCAATATGCAATCAAGAACCCCCGAAATAGTACGATAAACATACTAAAAACATGTCTACAGCTAACATTAATATTTATAAATTCCCTTAAAACGTATAAAGCACCTATATAGGTGCTTTATAATTTCCTGCGCCACTTAGGTATTAATATAAAATACTATAGAGCTTTCTGCGGTATTTAGCTGCTAATGCGTCGCCATCAGGAAGAGAAGCTATAATTGCTAAAAAATTTGGTTTTGCATCATTAAAGTTCAAATCCTTTTTAAGGACAGTAAATAATGTTTCGAGTGCTTCTTCTTTACGACCTGCGTCATTAAGTAAGTTACTCAATTCTATTTTCAGCTCTAAGTCGTTGGGGTATTTCTCAACCTGAGATTGCTTTTCTTTAATCTCTGGTGAGTCGGTTGCCTCTAAAGCAGCTTCGCATTTGGCTTTTATGTTATGAAAGTATGCATCTTGCTCCTGTGCATCAATTGTATCAATCAATGCTTTGGCATCATCTAATTTATGAATTTGAATACATATATCAGCAAGCACCAATTTTATGCGTGCATTCTTATTATCAATTTCATACGCCTGCTTTGCGTAATTAAATGCAGCATTTAGATCTGACTTTAATAAAGCTTGCTTAGCTTGCTCTAATAATAAATCCTGCTGAGCGGGTAGATGCTTACCTAGTGATTCTCTTACTTGGTTTTCGGTTTGCGCTCCCGCTAACAAATCAACCGGTGCAGAATCTTTTAATAGCACAAGTGTAGGTAATGTTTGTAACCCTACTTGTTGCGCTAACTGAGAGGCCAGTGCTTGCTCTGCATCACAATCAAGGTTTGCTACTACAATATAGTCAGTATATTCACCCGCTAATTTATCCAGTATTGATAATTGGCTAATGCATTCTGGACTCTGCGGAGAGTAGAAGTTTAATAACACCAGCTTTTGCTGTGATGTTTCACCAAGTACTTGCTGTAAGTTTTGTGCGTTGATACTAACTATGTTGCTCATTGAATTTATTGCCATATTCATTTATTTAGGTTTTTATATGGTGGTGAACATAATAATTACAAGTCATATACCTATAAATCATTTGGTATAGATATTAAACAACGAGGGAAACTATGAAATTTACCTATTTAAGTGCAGCACTTTTATTAGCTAGTCCACTGCTATACGCACAACCACTTGATTTAAACTTAACGAAAACGATGCCAGCCATAGAAAAGTTTTACCTCGATTTACATCAATCTCCTGAGCTTTCTTACCATGAAGAAGAAACAGGAAAAAAAATAGCTTCTCAGTTATCTAAGCTTGGTTTTGATGTAACCGATAACGTAGGTGGCTTTGGTGTAGTTGGAATTTATAAAAATGGTAACGGACCTACCATTATGATCCGCACTGATACAGATGGCTTACCTATTGTTGAGCAAACTGGCAAAGCGTATGCGTCTAAAGTAAAAGTTATAGATGAGCACGGTGCTAATGTAGGTGTAATGCATGGCTGTGGTCACGATATACATATGAGCTCATTTATTGGCACTGCCGAGCAACTTATTGCACATAAAAATAAATGGCAGGGCACGCTAATGATGGTTGCTCAACCTGCAGAAGAAGTAGGCGGTGGCGCAAAAGCAATGCTAAATGAAGGCTTATTTAGTAAATACGCGAAACCCGACCACGTTATTGCATTACATGTAAGTGCCAGCGTACCTGCTGGTAAGGTATCAATGAAAAATGAATATACTATGGCAAGTGTTGATTCGGTAGATATTGCTATAAAAGGAAAAGGAGGCCACGGCGCTTACCCGCATACCACTGTTGATCCTGTTGTTATTGCTGCACGCACTGTATTAGCACTTCAAACAATCACGAGTCGTGAGCTTTCTCCACTTGAACCTTCGGTTATAACTGTGGGCTCTATTCATGGTGGCTCAAAACATAATGTAATTTCAGATGAAGTAAAACTACAACTTACTTTAAGAAGTTACAATCCTGACGTACGTACAGCTCAAATAGCAGCAATTAAACGTATAACAGCAGGTATTGCACAAAGCGCAGGGCTTGAAGAGCCACTATATCCTGTTGTTTATGTTCACGAAGATGAGTCAATTCCATCCACTTACAATAACCCAGAGCAAACAAATATAGTTAGAAGTGCTATTGCTGATGCAATTGGCGCAACTAATGTACTTGAAACAAAAGCGGTTATGGCGGGTGAAGATTTTGGATTATACGGCAGAACGGATGAAAACGTCCCTATTACTTTATTTTGGTTAGGCGGAGTTAACCAACAACAATATGCAAAAGCGATGAAAAATAACGAAACACTCCCTTCATTACACTCAAGTAAATTTGCACCTGATTATAAAGTAGCACTACCTACAGGTATAAAAGCTATGAGTAACGCTGCAGTCGCTTTATTTAATAATTAATAAGCAGTACTAAAGAGCTCAGTTATTAAGTAGTTGCGGAGCTCTTTTTATAATTTGATTTTTTATATGGCGCTTTTTTGCCTTGCTTAGCAAAGCGTTTTTTAGGAGATGTTTTAGGTAGCTTTGAAAATACATGGTTATCGCAATTAGCCGCCTGTTGTACAAAGCTTTCAAGCTCTGCCAGTAATGGCTGTAAAAACTGCTGATAACTCATTGCTTGTTGCGCTATATCCCCTAAGCTCGACTCCCACTTAGCCGTTAAATCGGGACTTGCTAAGCCTTGTGGTAAAACACTAATAAGTGCCAAACCGGTTTCGGTTGCTTTAATTGCTTTACCTTCACGCTTTAAAAAGCGACGTCTAAATAACAATTCAATAATACCTGCGCGAGTAGCCTCAGTACCTAAACCATCGGTCTCTTTTAATACTTTTTTAATTTGTGGATCTTTAACGTAACGGCTAATGCCCGTCATCGCAGCCAACAATGTTGCATCAGTAAAATGTAATGGAGGTGTAGTATGCTTTTCAACAACCTCACCTTTAGTGCAATTAAGCGCCATCCCTTTAGCTAAATGAGGTAAAGTTGCTTCATCTTTTAGCTCGCCTTTACTCATTAGTACCTTAAAACCCAAATTTACGTCTTGCTTGGCATTGGCTTTAAATAAACCACCAGCAATTGTTATCTCAGTTTTAGTTTCGTTGTAAATGTAGTCTGGGTAGAACTGAACCAAATAATGCCTACAAATGAGCTGATACACTTTTGCTTCATTAGTGGCTAAGTTTGCAGTTTTTAATCGCTTTGCTGTGGGCACAATTGCATGGTGTGCAGCAACTTTTGAATCATTAAAGCATTTACTGCATTTTTTAGCATCAGCCCCATTCACAAACTCAGTTTTTTGACCGCCATTTGCTGCAATTGCTTTTAAAATGGAAGGCGCATCTAAATGATGTTCTTTAGGTAAATAACGATTATCTGAACGAGGGTAGGTGATTAATTTATGGCGCTCATAAAGTGTTTGGCAAATATCAAGCACCTGCTGAGCAGCCATACCAAATGCCTTTGCAGCATCTATTTGAAGTGAAGATAAATTATAAGGTAAAGGTGCACTTTGTTTTTTTTGTTTTTGTTCAAGTGCTGTTACCTCTCCTTTTTGATTAGTTATACGCGAAGCTACATTTTCGGCGAGTGCTTTATTTAATACCCGCCCTTCTTCATCTTGATGAGGCTCGCAAGCTTTACTCGGCACCCACTTAGCTGTAAATAACTGCTGCTTTGGAGTAACTAAATGCGCCAACACTTCATAAAATGGTTTTGATACAAAATTAGCTATTTCGTTATCGCGGTTAACCACTAAACCTAAAATAGGAGTTTGAACGCGCCCAACTGATAGCACATTACCAAAACCAGCTTTTTGCCCTGCTAAAGTATAGGCCCGAGTAAGGTTCATACCAAAAAGCCAATCCGCTCGTGAACGTGCAAGCGCTGATACACTAAGTGGGATAAATTCGCGATTAGAGCGCATACTACTAAGTGCTTTTTTAACAGCTGCTAAGTTTAAATCGCTTATTAGTAAACGCTGAATACTTTGCTTTTTAGTTTTGCTTATTTTGGCTTGCTCTATTACCTCATCGACCAAAAGTTGACCCTCGCGGTCGGGATCACCAGCATGAACTAACACTGATGCTTGTTTAATTAACTTTTTTAAAATAGTTAATTGCTTGCGAGTTTTCGTTTTAGCCTTTAGCTGCCACTGCTCAGGCACAATAGGAAGGTGTTCAAATTGCCATTTTTTGAAGCGCTCATCGTAGTCATCGGGCTCTGCTTGCTCAAGTAAGTGCCCTATACACCACGAGACACAATCACCATTAGCTACTTCTATATACCCATCGTGTTTTTTATGTGGTTTTGGTAAGGCATCAGCAATTGCTCTGCCTAGTGATGGTTTTTCTGCAATGTAGAGTTTCATGGGAGCCGCTCACTCACTGTTTATATAAACAGTAGTTTAGCACAACTATTTTAAGGTGAGGAGTTTTCTCTTTTTGACCTTACACTGCCTTGCTTAGTGAAAAGGATAATTAAAGGTAAATAGCATACAACCACCGTGGCAATATTGATAAATGGCATTAGGGTCTGATAAATAACGGTACTGTAAGCTAAATCCCACAAGTGGCGATCAACTAATCGGAATAGTTGCAATATAGGTGCGCCAATAACAACTAGTTGTCCAATAACACATTGCCATAAATAAACTTTATCCTTTATACCCCAGTAGGCTATAAGTGCCATCCAAATAATATCTGTGAGCGCCCAAACTAAATAACGATAAATATAAATGTCATCAAACGCTCTTAGGCTTGAAGCAGTTAGGTTACCAAAGAGGAAAAAAGCTGCGGTAAGTAGTACAAATCGAAAGGCGAGTCGATCTTTAAATACAAAAAATATAAAAACAGCCGGGCTTAGCATTAAAACCCAGCTTTTACTTAAAATACTGACAATATACAAAAACCATTCAGGCAAAATACTCTGCCCTATTTTGTTTTTGTATCGTCATCAGTACCATCACCATTACCATTACCCGGCATCTCGCAATATTTATTGATTATTTTCACAGGCACTCCATTACATATGTTAAGGAAATGTACTGTAAGCTAAAATGATGAAATTGCCAAGATACTTAGGCAATTAAGTACCTTAAATTAAAACAAATATAATGAGATATAACACAAAGCAATAACTTATCGCACATCAATAGGATCAGACTCTTTAGCCTTACCTTGCAAGATTGATATTTCTACTCGACGGTTTCTTCGGCGATCTTCATTTGAATCGTTTGGAACAAGTGGCCGAGTATCGGCACGCCCTACTACCATCATCCGGTTTTTATCAAACCCTTGCACTGTTTGCAGCTCGCTTGCGACTGCTACAGCACGCTTTGACGATAAGTCCCAATTATTAATATATAACTCATTTGAAACCTGAAAATCGTCGGTATGTCCCGAAACAGTAATTTCGCCAGGTACATCTTTTAACAGCACACCAATATCTTGAATGATAGGTTTAAACTTAGGTTGTAAAAATGCACTCCCTGAGGGAAATGAGCCATTTTCACGAATACGAATAATAATTTGCTGCCCTAAAGATTCAAGCTCTATTGCACCATCTATAATTTGCTTTTCGAGTTGTTGCGCTATTTTCTTAACTAACTCATTTGTTTGCTCTTGATCGGCCGCTGAAGTTGCTTGCTCTGACGATTGTTCTTGCGAAGTGCTACGCGACTCCCCTCCGCGTTTATCTCCTCGCTGCTCTTGCCTACCACCGGCTGAGCTTTCATCACCTGCTTGAAACTCAAGCATTTGCTGGGTCATTTCTACAGTTTGTTGTTGAATGGTTTCTATAGGGGTTGGCTCTGGTTTACCTGGGGTAAATTCCATGGCAATAACAGACGTGCCTTTGGGGATATCTTTTACTTCTATTTTATTTTGCACACCAAATGCAAACTTCATCGAGCCTGCTATTTGTTTAAATTTAAGTACATCCATTTCTGAAAACGCAAGCAAGAGTACAAAGAAGCACATTAATAATGACATTAAATCGGCAAAAGTTCCCATCCAAGCAGGTAAACCTGGTGGTGGGCATTTGCACTCTTGATCAGACATGATTACTCCTCGGTATCTACTTTACGTTTAGATTCAGCTAAGTAGTTTTTCAAAATACCTTCAATTACTTTTGGGTTTTGACCATCTTGGATACCTAAAATTGCATCCAAAATTAAACGTTGGTTCATTGCTTCTTCGTCTTTACGTAGTTCGAGTTTTACCTGAATTGGAATTGCTACAACGTTTGCTAAAAACGCACCATATAAAGTAGTTAATAGTGCTACAGCCATTGCGGGTCCAATTGCTTTAGGGTCGTCCATGTTAGATAACATTGCAACCAAGCCAATGAGTGTACCAATCATGCCCATAGCAGGTGCTATATCAGCAAGTGACTTAAATAAACCCGCGCCCATTTCATGACGGGTAGTGGTTAAAGAAATATCTTTTTGAAGTGTTGCACGCACAACGTCAGCATCATGCCCATCAACAAGCATATCTACGCCTTTGCGCATAAATGGATTGGGAATTTCGGCTTCTTCAAGGGCTAAAAAACCACCTTTACGTGCTGAATCAGCAAGTTCTACTGCTTTTTCTATTAGCTCTTCAGGGGATTCTATTTTAAACATGAATGCCTTACCAACTACTTTACCTATGCCTAAAAATTGTGACATGGTGAAGTTTGATAAAACAATAAACAGTGAGCCGCCAAAAACAATGACACTTGAAGGAGCATCGGCAAACATAGCCATTTCACCGCTACTACTCATAAACATAGACATGACAATTAAGCCAATTGCGCCTAGGATCCCGATTATGGTTGCTAAATCCACATTTCCTCCAGAGGTTTCATGTTCAGTGCCTTATTATAAACTTTTATTATTATCTGCTTATCGGCAACATACTGAATTGCTTAAGCCATTTTTATAAATAAACATAAAAAGCAGCCTTTAGCACTATTTTAGATCAAGTTATATGTGCAACCTAATTTATTAACCATTAAGAGTGCTATTAAGCCTTTATTAATGCAATTAAATATAATTTAACGCCATAAAGGTAAAAAACCAATATCATCCTTTGACCTAGTTTAGCATTCCCCCTAAAATTGACCCCTAAATTTATTATGTAAGCTGAAATAAAGATGGCGACTAAAAAACCTGAAAACTTAAGTTTCGAACAAGCACTAGAAGAATTATCGACAATTGTTAGTGATATGGAACAAGGTGATTTGTCGCTTGAGCAATCGCTTAAACAATTTGAACGTGGAATTGCATTAGCGAGTGCTTCATCAGGAAAATTACAGCAAGCAGAGCAAAAAGTATCAATTTTGATGGGTAACGGCGAAAAGTCAGCACTTACAAACTTTGATAACGATATGGAATAGTTGTGAGCATTAAAGATTATATTGAATGTGCTCAAAAAGATGTAGTAGCTACTTTACAACAACATTTTGACCAACCTCTCGATACAGAGCAAACAATAAAAAGTGCCACTGAGTATGGGTTATTTAATGGTGGCAAAAGACTACGCCCATTTTTAGTGTACGCCACAGGCGAAATGCTAGGTGCTAAAAAGCAAGATTTGGACATATTGGCAGGCGCTATTGAATGTATTCATAGCTACTCACTTGTTCATGATGATTTACCTGCGATGGATGATGACGATTTACGTCGTGGTCGCCCTACCTGCCATATTGAGTTTGGCGAAGCGCACGCAATTTTAGCTGGTGATGCACTACAAACCCTCGCCTTTGAGTTAATAGCAAGCCATGAATTTACATGCTCTTCGCAAACACAGATAAAAATGATTGCTCAACTAGCTAAAGCATCTGGCCTTGAGGGTATGGTGGGCGGACAATCTTTAGATATTGCAGCAACAGATAAAGCAGTTACCGTTCAAGAGCTTGAACGTATACATAAACTAAAAACGGGTGCGCTCATTAATTGTGCTATTACGCTTGGTGCATTGTGTAGCGAAAATGCAGACAAACAAACTTTAGAAAACTTAAGCATTTTTGGGTATGCTATAGGGCTGGCATTTCAAGTACACGACGATATTTTAGATGTTGAAGGCGATACTATTATTTTAGGTAAGCCACAAGGGTCAGATATCGCCGCGAATAAAGCGACATACCCGGCGTTATTAGGTATGCTAGGCGCTAAAGAAAAGGCGCAAAACTTAATACAACAAGCACATGAAGCGCTTGCAAAAATAGATGCCGACACAACACATCTTGCGTCGCTAGCAAATTACCTTATTGAGCGTGACCACTAATAACCGCTTTAGCGTATTGCAATTAGCACTGACATTATTACTCAACATTAATTACTCATAAACGCTTTGTGTTAATTAATGTTAGCGAAGGATATATTTAAAACCATGACACTTGATAGTAGCAAGTATCCATTACTTAATTTGGTTGACGAACCAGCACAGCTGCGTGATTTAGCGCAAGATAAACTTCCTGCTTTTAGCAACGAGCTGCGCGATTACTTACTCAACTCAGTATCGCAAAGTAGCGGTCATTTAGCGTCTGGTTTAGGAACAGTTGAGCTAACTGTTGCACTACATTATGTTTATAACACACCAGAAGATCGCGTTGTATGGGATGTAGGACATCAAGCTTACCCACATAAAATATTAACTGGTCGTCGTGATTTAATGCACACCATTCGTCAAAAAGATGGCCTGCACCCTTTTCCGTTTAGAGATGAAAGCGAATACGATACTTTTAGTGTGGGCCATTCAAGTACCTCTATTTCAGCGGCATTAGGTATGTCTATTGCAGCTAAAAAAGAAGGCGCAGGACGTAAAACCGTTGCAGTTATTGGCGATGGTGCTATTACTGCGGGCATGGCCTTTGAAGCTATGAACCACTTAGGTGACGTAAAGTCAGACATGCTTATTATTTTAAATGATAACGAAATGTCGATTTCTGAAAACGTAGGTGCACTTACTAATCACTTTGCACGTATTTTATCAGGTAGCTTTTATACTAATATTCGTGAAGGTAGTAAAAAGTTACTCTCTGGTGTACCGCCAGTCAAAGAGCTTGCCAGCAGAATGGAAGAGCACCTTAAAGGTATGGTTATACCTGGTACTTTTTTTGAAGAATTAGGCCTTAATTACATTGGCCCAATTGATGGACACGATGTAAACATGCTCGTAGATACGCTTCGTAATATGCGTAATTTAAAAGGCCCGCAATTACTGCATATAAAAACACAAAAAGGTAAAGGTTATAAGCCAGCAGAAGCGGATCCTATTGGCTATCATGGCGTACCAAAGTTCGACCCAAGCACATCATGTTTACCTAAATCTAAACCTGGCGCAGCAACCTTTTCAAAAGTGTTTGGTGATTGGCTGTGCGATATGGCAGAGCAAGACAGTAAGCTGATGGCAATAACACCTGCTATGCGCGAAGGCTCGGGCATGGTGCGCTTCTCAAAAGAGCACCCAGAGCAATACTTTGACGTAGCTATAGCCGAGCAACACGCAGTAACACTTGCCGCCGGCTTAGCCTGTGAAGGTTTAAAGCCTGTTGTTGCTATTTACTCAAGTTTTTTACAGCGTGCATACGATCAGCTCATTCACGATGTAGCCCTACAAAACTTACCGGTGCTATTTGCAATTGACCGTGCAGGCATCGTTGGTGCTGACGGTGAAACCCACCAAGGTGCTTACGACTTAAGCTTTATGCGCTGTATACCTAATATGGTTATTATGGCCCCTAGCGATACTAACGAATGCCGCCAAATGTTGTACACCGGTTATAAAGCAAATTGCCCTGTAGCTGTACGCTACCCTCGCGGAAGTGCCGGTACTGCAGATATTCAAAGCGATATGCAGCTTATCGAAATAGGTAAAGCAAACACAATTAAGCAAGGTGCTAAAATTGCTATTTTGTCATTTGGCACATTGCTTGATAACGCACAACTTGCAGCGAATGAATTAAACGCAACGCTTGTTAACATGCGTTTTATTAAACCGCTTGATACAACGCTTTTAAATGAGCTTGCTCAAAGCCACGATGTAATAGTTACCCTAGAGGATAATGCTATTTTTGGTGGTGCAGGCTCCGCAGTTAATGAATACTTGGCAAGTATTAAAGCCCGCATTCACGTACTTAATTTAGGTATTCCTGATGAATTTATTAAGCACGGTACACAAGCGCAAATGCATGATGAAATGGGCTTAGGTGAGCAAGGTATTTTAAGTTCAATTAAGTCGTTTATTGCTTAAGCTATTTACTTAGTTTATTAAAAAGGAGCCTCAAGGCTCCTTTTTTTGTTTTTAATTTTAACTTTTTTGCATCCAGTTTCATTTTATAGCCGTTATTGATATGAGGTTAACATGTAAATAATCGGTGCCGCTTAGTCTATGCCTTATGAGCAAGCGCGTTATTTACCTACATTTGATGGAATATTTAAAAGGTAGAAATGATGAATAAAGCTAATTTAACCACTCATTCAGCACAAAAAAATACACTTAAACACACGCTTAGTTTTTCAGCTTTAACACTTGCAGTATTAATCGGAATTACAGGCTGTAGCTCAGACGATGGTGAAAACGGTGTAGATGGTATTGCAGGCACCGATGGACAAAACGGGTCCGACGGTACAAATGGCAACCCTGGCTTTGCATCAGCCACATTTATTTTGGCAAACAATGGCGAGAGCAATACAGGCACTATCGATTTAATTAACCAAAGCGCCTCTAAACTAAAAACCTTTAATACAACAGCTAACGAAGGCGTTGCATTTGATAGCTTAGGTAATTTATTGCAAGCAAGCGACAGCGAAAATGGCAGTATTAAAACTATATGTCAGCTTGCAAACCGTAGTGACGGCGCAACCTATACAGCTAATATAGATCGCGAAATAACAGGTACTAATACAACATTGGTAAATCCTAAAGGAATAGCTGTAGCACAAAAGAGTGGGCTTGTTTTTATTGCTGACTTTGGCGCTATGCAAGTAACGACTTTTGGCGCTACAGCCGCGGGCGATACAGCGCCTTTAGGCACAACCATTACAGAAGCGGCACCGTGGGATGTTGATTATGATGAATCTAACGACCGCCTTTATGTAGCACTAACAAATGGTGATGTAGCCGTTTACGATAATTTTGTTAATGATGAATTTGCCGCAATGCCAAGCCGCACAATTACCCCTAGTAATAATGATGGCACGCAAATTTCTGTAAATATTCACGGCATTGTTTATGACTCAAATACTAATAAACTTGTTTTGTCTGATGTAGGGAGTGCCTCAGACGCAACCGATGGTTCGTTATTTGTAATTAATAATGCTTCAACTGCTGAGGGCTTAGTAAGCGTTGCACGAAGTATTGCCGGTCCAGCAACAATGCTTGGTAACCCAGTTGATATTAGCCTTGAAGGTAGTGACTTACGTGTAGCTGAAAAATCAAATGATGCTGTTCTTGTGTTCAGCAATATATTTTCAGGTGAGAGCGGCGATATCACTCCTGATTTAGTTACCTCAACAATTAAACCTGAGTCAATTACTAAACTGGGTATACAAAATGAGATGGCTGATATTTCAGATAGTGATACCGCTAATATGGCGCTGCTAGGTGTTGCTGTAAGTAGTAATCCGGGCACTGCAGGTGAAACAACTGGGCAAATTAGTCGATTAAGTTCACAACTTAACACAGAAATTGGCAACTATAATGCAAGTCAAACTATCGAAAGTGTAACTTTTGATAAAGCGGGTAATAGCTATACAACGTTCGATAACAGTACAACCTCAATTGGCGGTATTGTTATTTCAAATAAAGTGGCAATAAACAGAGATGGGCAAACTTATAATACGAACCAAGACAGCATTATTACTGGTTCGAATACAGGCCTTATATCTCCTAAAGGTCTTGATGTGGCTTCTGATAGCGGTATGATTTTAGTTGCAGAAAATAATGCAGATACTCCAAGCATTTCAATATTTTCAACTTGCACCACAGGGGATGCAAGCCCATTAATGACGCTTACGTTTGCAAACGATGCTCGCCCTTGGGATGTTGATTACGATGCAAACACTGATCGAGCTTTTGTAGCACTAACAAATGGAACCGTTGCTGTATTTGACAAAGTTAAAAGCAAACTAATGGCTGGTAGTACTAATATTGCAGTAGAGGATAGGCTTATAACGCCAGCAAATGCAGGCACAGCAGTAGCAGCACCAAGCAACATACACGGCATCGACTACGACTCGCTAAGTAGCTCGCTAATACTCTCTGATGTTGGTAGCGCAGCAGTTGCTGACGATGGCAAAATATACGTATTGAATAACGTAGCAATGGCATCGGGCTTGGTAAATATAAGTACCACTATTAGCGGTCCAAATACCCTACTGGGTAACCCTGTTGATATTATGTATACCGGAACAGATTTATACGTTGCCGAAAAGTCTAACAACGTAGTTATGCGCTTTAATAATATTTTAAGCAGTGCAGGCGGTGATATAAGTGCCGATGCAAGTATGGCATTTACAGCCCCAGAGTCGGTGGCTATTTTACCAGCGTGGCTAAACCAGTAATTAAATAGCGTTACCGTCACCATGCCTAGCCTACTTTTGTAGGTTGGGCATTATCGCATCCACACTTTTATATCTGCCAAGCCATTACTTTGTAAAATACCTAATTGTTGATCAACATTAGAGTTTTGTTCAAATTCAAATGCATCTAGTTGCTCATCAAAAGTAATATTAGCCACGCCATCACCACCGCGTTTTTTTACTTGATGAAGCGCTATATCTGCCAAGTTAATAGAGGTTTCCCAGCTTATTACCTGCCCACCTAATAACGGTAATGGATAAAATGACCAACCAATCGACGCAGTAATACTCGTTGTTTTACCATTGGGTAATTGAAACGAATTATTGGCTATAAATTTACATAAGTCAGATGCGTAACTGTCTATTTTATTACACTTAAAATCACGTAGTAATAATAAAAACTCATCACCGCTCCAACGCGCTACATAATCAGAGCCCTGAGTACGGGCGTTTAACAATGCCGCCATTTGCTGTAAACAACTGTCTCCCGCAATGGGGCCATAAGCATCGTTTATACGGCTAAAGTTATCAAAGTTAATAATCACTAACACCAGCGATTTCCCCTGAGCTTGTAGCGATTGCGAGTTGCGCTGAAAGTGCTCTATATCTTTAGGGAGCTGATCGAACAAAAAGCGACGACTACGAAGCCCTGTAAGCTCATCTGAGTGACTAACTAATTTGAGCTGCGAGTTTACTTGCCCAAGTTTATCGTTAGCTTGGCGAAGCTCCAATGTACGCTCTGTAATGAGCCCCTCGAGAGCTTCTTGCTTTCTGCGCTCTTGCGCTCTAAACACCCAAAATACTAAGTAAATTAATAAAACAAAGCCACTGGTAATTAACAGCCTAAAGTAAATGGTTTCATCAAAGCGCTCTGGCACTGTAAAGCCATATTCAGCTTCTTGTGCTTTAGTCCAATCCTCACCTTGGCGTTTAGCTTCTAACTGAAACAAAAACGAGCCAGCCGGTAAGTTTGTATAGATAGCTTCTCGGCGAGTATTTGCATAACGCCAATCACTGTCTAAGCCTGTTAGCTTATATCTAAATTCAATACTATTAGGAGCATAGTAATCAATGGCGGTATAAGTAAGGGTTATATCGCGTTCATCTGTTTCAAGTGATGGCTTTTTACCAAGCGCAGCCGTAGTTAAATTACGAAGCGGCGTTGTGATAGTTTCTATTTTGGGTTTTATTGCAAGCAGGCCAAAAAGCTCTACATTTTTAGGTATTTCTACTACACCTTGCAAGCTAGGATACCAAATAGAGCTTCCTGTATCGGCCACCGCATCGTGACCAAGTCCACTACAACACTGATTAGCCTTGCCATCTAATTGGCGATCAAAAGATGAAATAACCTCTTCAACTTTTAAACTTTTAATATCTGTTTTAAATTGATCGACAGGCATTCTATAAACGCCCTTCATTGTACTAACCCAAACATGCTTTAGGGTTTCGTCGTACTCTAAACTAAATATAGACCCATACGGTAAACCATTGGCAGCATCAAGTTGTCGCCATTGGCCCTGCGTACTTCTATAAAAAAGGCCATCGTTTAGCGAGCCAATTAAAATACCTACGCCATCAATATGCAGCACGCTGGTTACGTATGCGCCTTCGAGTGTGGTTTGGTCGCCTATTTTTTCGATACCGCGATCAGTAAAGTAATATGCCCCTTTACTTGTACCAATTACACCAAAATTTGTTTTATCTAATACATAGGTAATAAACTTACTACCTAAGAATGCGTTATAAGCAAAAGGAGTTAAGCCAGCATAATTTAAGCGATACAAACCACGCCCTGTGCCTATCCAAAATCCGCCCTTACTCGAGCGACTAATTGCAAACACCGGATTATCACGAAGCGCACGCCCAGGTACGGTATAAAGAGTATTGTTTTCAAAAACAAATAACCCACGCCCTGTCGCTATGTATAAACGGTCTCCATCAAATTGTAAGTCATGAACGGAAGCGCGCCCGTACTTACTACTTGGTAATAAATTAATAAAACTTTTATCTAAATCAAAATAACCAATGCCACTTTTATTAGCCACCCATAGTTTTCCATCTGGTGCTTGGCTTATAGCCATAACCGATTCGGTCATTTGCGATACCGCAGAATGCCTTTCTACACGCCCTTCATGAGCAAGCCATAAACCTTCACTAAAGCTTGCAAGCCACACGTTATTTTTGTCATCTCTAAATATGTCTGCAAACCATATACTTTGATCAAGCTGACTTGGCTCTACCCATTGCCACTCACCCGTTTTGTCTCTAAATAATAAGCGCCCATAAGTCGAAATCCATAAGCCACCATCGGTATCACTCATAAATTTATAAACGGCAGAGTTATTCGTATTAGGTAATGGAAATGGTCGTAACTCGTCATCTAAATCTAAAAAGTAAGCCCCTAGCTCAGAAGCTAAGTATAAATTTCCATTTAAAAAAGAAAGGTCGTGAACAATCGTTTGTGCTAACCGCTCTGGTAGCGATATTTTCGCAGTAAGTTCTAAGCGTAGTTTAGAAAAATCAGAGGAGCTTTTAGTTAGGCGTAATAAGTGGCGATCATTAACCAGCCAAATACCTTCAGGAGAAAGCGCCATTTTGCTTACAGAGCCAACTATTTGAGTAATTACGGTTGCATTAACAATAGGCAAAGGCCCATTTACTTGAGTACGTAAATCAACTTGCCCTCTATCAACATAATACAAGCCATTGGCGGCTATCCATATGCTGCCTTTAGAGTCTTCAAGTATGTCTCTTACAGGGCCTTTAATATTAAATTCTTGTGCTGCAAATGTAGCCGGGTTAATAACAACCAAACCACTTTTTGTGCCAATCCACAATAAACCATTCGAATCGACTAAAAGCTTATTAATACCATTGCTAGGTAAAAAAGGACTATTTTGCGTGTTGTAGTTTGTAAATGTAGTGCCATCAAATCGACTTAAACCAAACTGAGTGCCTAGCCACATATAGCCTTGTTGATCTTGCACTACACTTTTTAGTGATTGCGAGGGCAACCCATCTTTTATATTCCATTGCTTAACTACATAATCAGTAATTGAGGCCCAACTTGGCATAGCGCACAACATCAGTACACAAACCAGTAAAAATCGCATCATATTGCTGCCACCTAGTTAAACAAATTGAAGATAAAAATTAAAAGGGTAGTAAACCTGCTTTTATTAATGCTTGCAAACATACCAGCGAAAATATACCCGCTAATATATCATCAGCCATAATACCAACACCACCGTGAACGCGTTTGTCTAGCATACGAATTGGGCCCGGTTTGGCTATATCAAAAAAGCGAAACAATAAAAAACCAACTAATAATGTTTGCCAGCTTAACGCGGCCCCAATCATAGTGATGTAATAGCCTGCAACTTCATCCCACACTATTGCAGGGTGGTCGTGTACACCTAAATCATCAGCGGTTTTTCCACATGCCCATATACCAAAAATACTAATTACTACTGCAAATACAATTTGTAGCCATAGCGGGAAGTACATGGTTGTAAAAATAAATGGTAATGCTGCAAAAGTACCAAATGTACCAGGTGCAACTGGCGCAAGGCCAGTACCAAAACCCAAACCAAATAATTGATGTGGGCGCTTTAAATTAAACTGTCTTTTGGAAGTCAAACTGGCTCCTTGGCAAAATGCTCAAAGCCTTGTTGCTCAAAATCAAACTTTTCACCATTATGTAAAAGCTCTATTTGGCCATCGCCACTTTTAATTTGCCCAATGCATGTTGCGTCTACACCATATTGGCGTAGCTTCATTTCTAGCATACTTTTATTACTATCGGGTACAGTAAACAATAGTTCGTAATCATCACCGTAATTAAGAATAAATGGTAATTGATGTTTAAACTCAAGACTTGACCGCATTGCATCTGATGTAGGAATGTTTTGTATATTAACCGACGCATTAACTTGAGACATATCGAGAATGTGACTTAAGTCAGCTAGTAAGCCATCTGACACATCAATAGCTGATGAAGCAAGGCCTCGTAATACTTGTCCAGCTGCAACGCGTGGTGTTGGAAAGTCAAAGCGTTTATTTAAGTACTTTAAATGCTCTGGCTCAATACTTATGCCTTGCTTACGTGATTCAATCGCAAGCCCAGCATCCCCTAATGGGCCAGTTACATAAATCCAATCACCTACTTTTGCGCCACTACGGCGAAGTGCAGTGCCTTCAGGTACTGTCCCTTTTGCACAAATAGTAATAGTTAGCGGCCCTTGCGTGGTGTCGCCTCCTATAATTTGTACATTAAAGTATTCTGCAATTTCGTGCATACCTTCAGTAAACTCTTCAATCCACTTTTGGTCAATACTTGGTAATGTTAACCCAACTGATACCCATGTAGGCTCAGCACCCATTGCTGCTAAATCACTTAAATTAACAGCAAGTGCTCTGTGGCCTAATGCGCGAGGGGAAATATCATCAAAAAAGTGTACACCTGCAACGAGGGTGTCTGTTGTAACAGCGAGTTGGCAGTTTTGCGGCACGGTTACTAAAGCGCAGTCGTCGCCAATACCAAGGTTTACGTCACGACGGGTGATCCCGCGACCTTTAAAGTAGCGGTTTATTAATTCAAATTCCTTCATACACAAAAAAGCCGACCTATGCCGGCTCTCCTTTTTAACGTGTACTAACGTACAAAGCGCTACTCATTAAATTGGCGCGCTTTAAGTGCATTAGTATTACTTGCGTAAATGCTTAACAGCTTTATCAAGTACACCGTTTACAAATTTATGGCTATCTTCTGCGCCAAACATTTTAGCAAGTTCAATGCCTTCATTGATTGCTACTTTGTAAGGTACATCTTCACGGAATTTAAGCTCATACGCGCTTAAACGTAAGATTGCACGCTCAACCATATCTAAATCATCAAACGGACGTGTTAAATGTGGAGATACAGCTTCGTCTAATTGCTTGTAGTTAACAGCAACGCCGGTAGCTAAATCTTTAAAGTATTCAACATCAATTTTAGTCACGTCGTTTTCGATCAACATTTGTTGTTCGATATCGGCAATTAGATTGCCACTTAATTGCCAAGAATAAACGGCCTGAAGTGCTAAGATACGTGCTTTACGTCTTGCTGCTGGTTTCACAAAAATTCCTTAAACTTAAATTTTATCTAACACATTAACCATTTCAAGCGCGCCTAATGCCGCTTCGCCGCCTTTGTTACCCATTTTGGTACCAGCGCGTTCAATTGCTTGTTCAATGCTTTCTGTAGTTAATACGCCAAATGCAACCGGGATATCATACTCAAGCGATACATTTGCAAGGCCTTTGTTTGATTCGCCAGCAACTAGGTCAAAGTGTGGTGTACCACCTCTGATCACTACGCCTAATGCGATGATTGCATCATACTCTTTTTTTGCTGCAACGCGTTTTGCCGCTAAAGGTAACTCAACTGCACCAGGTACATAAACAACAGTAATGTCGTCATCAGATACACCACCGGTACGTTTTAACTCATCAACAGCGCCTTCAAGTAGGCTGCTACCAATAAAGTCGTTAAAACGAGAAATAACGATAGCGAATTTTTTGCCTGGAGCGTACTTATTACCTTCAATAATTTTCATTTGATAACCCTAAAAATATGTTCAAGCGGTTGCGATTGCGCAAAAATTGCTGCGCATCATACCATAAAAATAAAAAAATAGACTAGTTTAAAGCAAACCGCTTATTGCGGCTCAACGTAATCAACCACTTCTAAATGAAAGCCCGAAAGTGCATGATACTTTTTAGGGCGGCTCATAAGGCGCATTTGTTTAATACCTAGGTCAGCCAGTATTTGCGAGCCAACACCGACAGTACGCGATGTACCTTTAAATTTACGAGGTGTTACATTTTCACCGGCATCAGCAGCGGCAAATGCTTTTACTGTTGCTTCTAGCTCTTCAGTGCTTTCTTGCTTGCCTAAAATAACCAGAGCACCGTCATTTTTCGCTATGTAAGCCATCGCATCAGAAAGACCCCAACTACGATCCGCACTTCTGTCTGAAAGTAAAATGTCGTTAAAGGTACTTTGTAAATGCACGCGAACAAGCGTTGGTTCTTGCTCTTTAATTTCGCCTTTTAACAATACGTAATGTAATTGTCCGTCGATAGTGTCTTTGTACGTTACTAAATCAAACTCGCCGTGTTCAGTCGGTAACTTACACTTAGCAACTTGTTCAATTGTGGTTTCGTTTAAGTTACGGTATTCGATTAAATCAGCAATAGTGCCAATTTTAATACCGTGCTCTTTAGCAAATACTTCTAAATCTGGGCGGCGCGCCATCGTGCCATCGGCATTAAGTATTTCAACAATAACTGATGATGCTTCAAGCCCTGCTAAACGAGCTAAATCACAGCCAGCTTCGGTATGCCCTGCACGTGTTAAAACGCCACCAGGTTGCGCCATAATAGGAAAAATATGTCCAGGTTGTACGATATCGCTTGGTACAGCCCCCTTTGCAATAGCAGCTTGAACTGTACGCGCTCTATCTGCTGCAGATATGCCCGTTGTTACACCTTTAGATGCTTCAATCGACATAGTAAAGTTAGTAGAAAACGCTGCGCCATTGTTTTTAACCATTAATGGTAAATCAAGTTGCTCACAACGCTCTTGAGTCATGGTTAAACAAATTAGACCACGGCCATGAGTAGCCATGAAGTTAATCGCCTCTGCGCTAATATGCTCAGCAGCTATTATTAAATCGCCTTCGTTTTCTCTATCTTCATCGTCCATTAAAATAACCATTTTTCCGTCTTTAATGTCGTCGATGATTTCTTGTGCGCTGTGTAAATTCATAAATTTGCTCGTGTAAGTTATCAGTGTCGTTATTTAATAAAACCAGCTTTAGCTAGTAAACTCATTGAAATGTCTGAGCCTGTAGGTTGCTCAGCGCCTTTAATTAGACGTTCTAAATAACGTGCAATTTGGTCGACTTCTAAATTAACCTGCGTCCCCACTTTAAAATCAGCGATGGTCGTTTGCTCGCTAGTATGCGGTACTATTGTTAGTTTAAATTTATTACCTTCAACAGCGTTTACTGTCAGACTTATGCCATCAATACATACAGACCCTTTATAAGGGATGTATTTCATTAAATTTTCATTGGTGCTCAACCAGTACTCTGTTGCGCGGGCATTAGGTGTAATGGCAGTAATTGTTGCTATACCATCTACGTGCCCTGACACTAAATGACCACCTAAGCGAGATACTGGCTGCATCGCTTTTTCAAGGTTTACAGTTTGCCCTAAAGCATAATGAGCAAAGCCTGTAAGGCTAATTGTTTCGTTGGATAAATCAGCGCTAAAACCATCTATATGTTTATCTACGACAGTTAAACATACACCGTTGGTTGCAATGCTATCGCCAAGTTTTACATCTTTCATATCAAGATCAGCACTTTGGATGCGAATAGCTAAGTCGCCTTGTTTTTTTTGTAGTAAGGCAATTTTGCCTGTGGCTTCAATTATTCCAGTAAACATAGTGCTACTCTTTTTATTAAGTGGTTTTAATGAGTTTTTTTACTGCAGTTATACGTAAGTCGTCGCCAATACGTACACACTCATTAAATGTTAAATCAACTGTATTTTGCATACTCGTCAATTCAGGAAAATTTACTAAACTTTTTGCATCACACCCCATTAATTTTGGTGCTAAGTAAAATACAAATTCATCAATTAAATTAAGTTCAGACATTTTACCAGCAAGTGTAGCACCTGCTTCTAGCCATACATTATTAATCTGTAATTGAGCTAACTGCTGTAAAACCTCAGTTAAATTAACCTTTGCGTTAATCCCACTTACTTCTATATGTCTTACAAAATGCGGCCACTGCTTTGATTTATCAACCTTGGTGGTAAAAATTATTACGTCATTTTCAATACTAAATAAGGCAAGTTCAGGTGTTAATCTATTTTGCGAGTCAATTATAACACGCACAGGTTGGCGAAGCGGTAAATCTGTAGGTAAAGATTGTGGCAATTCGTTTTGGCGTACATTAAGTTTTGCATCATCAACAAGTACGGTATCTGCACCGGTTAAAATTGCGCAGCTTTGAGCGCGATACAGCTGCACATCTTGGCGTGCTACAGAACCTGTGATCCACTTACTTTGGCCATTTTTAAGTGCGGTTTTACCATCAATACTTGCGGCCATTTTACATGTTACGTAAGGCAAGCCTTGCTCCATACGCTTAAAAAAACCTAAATTAAGTGCACGAGCTTGTTGCTCTAACAATCCAAATGCAACTTCAACACCAGCATCGCTAAGTATTTTAAGCCCTTTACCAGCTACTTGCGGGTTGGTATCAACCATTGCAGCTATAACTTTTACTACACCTGCGGCTTTTAAACCTTCAGCGCACGGGGGAGTGCGTCCGTAATGGCTGCACGGTTCAAGCGTGACATAAGCCGTAGCGCCTTTTGCCTTCTCACCAGCCACTGCAAGCGCATTAACTTCAGCGTGTCCCTGCCCTGCAAACTGATGAAAACCTTCACCAATGATTTGGTTGTTTTTAACTAACACACATCCCACATTAGGATTTGGTGTTGTTGTAAACCGACCTTTTTTGGCAAGTTCTATGGCGCGCGCCATATACATTTCATCTTGTTCGGTAAATGGTATTTGGCTTTGCATTATTACTCCCCTAAACGGGCAATTTCTTCACCAAACTCGCGTATATCTTCGAACGAGCGATACACAGAGGCAAATCTTACATACGCTACTTTATCGAGCTTTTTAAGCGCTTCCATAATGCACTCACCGACTAAGTGGCTTGATATCTCGCGCTCACCAGTAGCACGCAATTGAGATTTAATAATATTAACAACTTCATCGACTTGTTCGGTACTCACTGGGCGCTTTTCAAGGGCGCGGTTAAGGCCATTTAGAAGCTTATCTTCGTTAAATGGTTCTCGGCTGCCGTCTTGTTTTATTACGCGCGGCATAACGAGCTCTGCCCCTTCAAATGTAGTAAAGCGCTCGTGACAATCGTTGCACTCACGACGACGGCGAACTTGGTGGCCTCCACCGACTAGGCGAGAATCAATAACTTTAGTATCTTTTGCGGTACAAAATGGGCAATGCATAACTCGGTACTTCCGTTTTAAAACAAAAAAGGCCGCTATATAGCGGCCTTTTATCTTAGCAAAAAACTAAACAGTTGTGATCTAAATTACTACTGCTTATGCAATTAAGCGTATACAGGTAATTTTGCACAAATTGCTTTTACTTTTTCTTTAACTTGAGCTTGTACAGACTCATCGTTGATGTTGTCTAATACGTCACAAATCCAGCCAGCAAGTTCTTTCGACTCAGCTTCTTTAAAGCCACGACGTGTAATTGCAGGTGAACCAATACGCAAACCAGAAGTAACAAACGGTGAGCGAGGATCGTTTGGTACAGAGTTTTTGTTAACTGTAATGTTTGCATTACCAAGCGCTGCGTCGGCATCTTTACCTGTGATATCTTTATCGATTAAATCAAGTAAGAATAAGTGGTTTTCTGTTTTGTCAGATACGATTTTGTAACCACGTTCTTGCATTACAGCAACCATAGCTTGTGCATTTTTAACTACTTGAGCTTGGTATGTTTTAAACTCTGGTTGTAGTGCTTCTTTAAATGCCACTGCTTTTGCAGCAATAATGTGACATAAAGGACCACCTTGGCCACCAGGGAATACAGCGCTATTAAGCTTTTTGTAAATAGCTTCATCACCACATGCAGAAATAATTAAACCGCCACGAGGGCCAGCAAGTGTTTTGTGTGTTGTCGTTGTTACAACGTGTGCATGAGGTACTGGGCTTGGGTAAACACCCGCAGCAATTAAGCCTGCAACGTGAGCCATATCAACAAATAAGTAAGCGCCTACTTTATCTGCAATTTCACGGAACTTAGCCCAATCAACAATACCTGAGTACGCTGAGAAACCACCAATAATCATTTTTGGTTTGTGCTCAAGTGCTAGCGCTTCAACTTGTGCGTAATCAATTTCGCCCGTTGCTTCATCTAGACCGTATTGAATTGCATTGTAAAGCTTACCAGAGAAGCTTACGTGTGAACCGTGCGTTAAGTGACCACCATGAGCTAAGCTCATACCTAGTACTGTGTCGCCAGCATCTAATAATGCTAAGAAAACAGCTGCGTTTGCTTGAGAACCAGCATGTGGCTGAACGTTCGCATAGTCAGAACCAAATAACTCGTTTGCACGGTCAATTGCTAGTTGTTCAACAACATCAACGTGCTCACAACCGCCATAGTAACGTTTGCCTGGGTAACCTTCAGCGTATTTGTTTGTAAGCTGTGAACCCTGTGCTTCTAGTACACGTGGGCTACAGTAGTTTTCTGAAGCGATTAATTCGATGTGCTCTTCTTGGCGAGCAGTTTCTTTGTTTATCGCGTCAAATAACTCTGGATCAAAATCCGAAATATTCATGCTACGTTCTAACATTGGGGTCTCCTAGGGCAACGTGTATGGTGTTTTTTAGAGGCTTTATTGTACGCTTTAAACGACTCTTTGCCTACGCTCTTAAGTTGAGGATATTTAAACAGGGATTGAAACTATTTCACAGGGTTTTTAAGATGATATTTTTTTATAAATGCATTAATAATTTAAATGAATTTTATTTTTTACATTTAATTAGTTAATGATAGCAGCGTGCTAATACCTATTTTAAATAATAAAAAAGCGGCCTAAGCCGCTTAATTTTTCGCTACTGGGTTAACCTAACTTTGCCAGTATTTCAGTGCGTAACGCATCATAATCGGCGTTAATATCGCTTGCTAAGCACGGTTTAGCTAATGCATCGCTTAATGGTTTTGGCATATCAAGTTCAATATTTAAAATCTCTTCTACGCTTTCTTTAAATTTAGCCGGATGTGCTGTTGCTAAAAAGATACCTGCGGCACCAGGCGCTCTATTTTCAACAAGACCTTGGTAGGCAATCGCCGTATGTGGTTCTGCTACGTAGCCTGTTTGTTGAATATTTTTCATCACAGTTTGTGTATCTTGCTCGCTTACGCTGCTTGAATAAAAGTTATCGTAGCTAAACCAGTTATTATCCAACATTGTTTGCACGCGCGGCCAGTTATTAGGTTTACTTACATCCATCGCGTTTGAAAGCGACTCAAGCGTTGCGTTTGGCGCCCAGTTTTTATCAAGCATAAAGCGCGGAACAGTATTATTTTGATTAGTTGTAGCACTTAGTTTACCTACTGGCATACCGATTACCGCGCCAATCATGGCGGCACATACATTACCAAAGTTACCGCTAGGTACTGAAATATGCGCTGTTGCACGTTTTTCTTTAGGTAATTGAGCAATGGCTTCAAAGTAATAACACACTTGCGCCACTAGGCGGCTAATGTTGATTGAGTTAGCTGAATTAAGGCCAAGTGTTGATTTAACTTCATCATCTAAAAACGATTTTTTAACGAGTTCTTGGCAGTCATCAAAACTACCTTCCACTGCGTAACAATGAATATTATTACCAAGCGTTGTAAAAAGCTTTTGCTGAGCAAGTGAAATTTTGCCTTTAGGGTATAAAATTACCACATCTATATTTGGCTTATTATAGAAAGCATGCGCTACAGCAGCGCCTGTATCCCCTGATGTTGCGGTCAAAATAGTAACTTTTTCACCTTGATTAAACTGCGCTAAACACTCAGCCATGAAGCGTCCGCCAAAGTCTTTAAACGCAAGAGTAGGACCATGAAACAACTCTAAGCAGTATGTATTTTCTTCAACTTCTACTAGCTTAACCGGAAAGTTAAATGCATTTTTAACCATTTGAGCAACCGTATCACTTGGTAACTCGTCACCAATAAGGTGCGATAAAATTTTGCCACTGCGAGTAACAAAGTCCATATCAAGTAAGGCGTCTACGTCAGCTATTGGAGCAAGAGATTCAGGAAAAAAAACACCTTGGTTGCGCCCTAAACCTGTTTTTACCGCTTCAACAAACGACACTTTTTGAGAACCATCTTTTAAATTATGTAATTGCATAACTGCCTATCCTATAAAACGTTTAATTGACGCGTGCCGTCGTTATCTAATTTACAAATGTGGCAGAACCCCTGCTCATTTATGTAATTTTGCTCTAGCCACTGTGCACATTTCTCAGCAGCTTCTAATGTTTTACACACTGTAAATAGCGTAGGGCCTGCACCTGAAATACTCACAATTTCTGCACCAAGCGCTGGCAAACTTGCTTTAGCTTCGTTAAACCCTGTTATTAATGGTGCACGATACGGCTCAGCTATATCGTCTTGCATAATGCTAAGTGCATCATCAAAACGTTGCGTTAATAATAAACTACTAAAAGCAGATAAACGCTGTGCAAACTCAACACCTGCGTGCATGCTTAGCTCTTTTGGTAATACCGAGCGAGCTTTTGCGGTATTAAGCGAAAAGCCAGGAAACGCAGCAACGTAGTACCAGTTTTCATCAACTGGTAACGCAATTGATTTATCAGTGATTAAATCGCCTGTAAGCTGCAGCCCACCTAAATAACATGGCGTAATATTATCGTAATGACGACCACCACTTACTATTGCTTCAAAGTCAGCCATTAGCTCAATGAGTTCAACTTGGCTTAAATTAGTGTGTGCAAATTTATCTAATGCGGCAAACGTTGCTACTACTGAACACGCGCTAGAGCCTAACCCTGAACCAATTGGTAGGTTCTTTTTAAGCTCTAATTTTACGCTTGGCATATTTGGCGCTACATGCGCTCTAAAATGTACCAAGCATTGATACGCTAAGTTTTCGTTAGGATCACTTGGTAACTTATGCGCATATTCGCCAGAACAAACAAACTCATCACTTGGTGCAGCACTAACAACAGCTACATCACCTAATAAGCTGCCATCAATTGGCGCAAGGGCTGCGCCTAACGCATCAAAGCCTACTGCAAAGTTACCTATAGATGCCGGAGCATATACTTCAATCATAATGAACTCCTAGCGAGATAACGTTTTTAAGATATCAGCAAATACGCCTGCGGCTGTTACTTCAGAGCCTGCGCCGTAACCACGAATCACAAACGGACGTGGTTGGTAATATTGACTTAAAATTGCTAAGGCGTTTTCACCATCACGAATTACATTTAATGCATGTGATGAATCAACAGCTTCAATACCCACTTTACAGTGACCTTCTTTAATTGTGCCTACATAACGAAGAACTTTTCCTTCTGCGGCAGCACTTTGAATACGGTCATTAAATGGCGCATCTAGGCTTGGCAGTTTTGCCATAAATTCATCAACACTGTCGCCTTGTGCAAAACCTTGTGGTAATACCGACTCAACTTCTATATCACTAAGCTCTAGCTTCATACCCGCTTCGCGAGCAATGATCAGTAATTTACGTGCTACATCGGTACCAGATAAATCATCACGAGGATCAGGCTCTGTAAAACCACTTTCTTTAGCTTTAATTGTGGCTTCAGAGAGTGATAAACCATCTTGCAGTGCACCAAACATGTATGAAAGTGAGCCCGATAAAATTCCACTAAACTCAAGTAGCTCATCACCTGCACCAAATAACGATTGTAAGTTATCGATTACCGGTAAGCCTGCGCCTACATTAGTTTCGTATAAAAATTTACGATTATTTTTTTGTGTTGCTGCAATTAAGTCTTGGTAGTACGTGTACGAGCTAGTTGTTGCTTTTTTATTAGCTGCAACTACGTGAAAGCCTGCATTTAAAAAGTCGACGTATTGTGCAGCAAGTGCATCAGACGACGTGCAATCAACTAAAACAGGATTAACTAAATGGTTTTGTTTAACGAATTGCTCTACTAAATTTAAATCAAACGCCTGATCAGATGCTGCTAACTTTTGCTGCCAATCAGCAAACGCTATGCCTTCACTATCTAAATGTAATTGACGAGAATTAGCTACACCATAAAGGTTTAACTTAATATTACGCTTTTCAAGCCATGCTTGTTGGCGCTCTAACTGAGAAATAAGCTCTTGTCCTACTAAGCCGCATCCTAATAAAAACACATCAATTGAAGGCACATGCGTGAAGAAGTTCTCATGACATATTTTCACTGCATCGTTACATAGCTCACCATCAATAACCGCTGAAATAGCACTCTCGGTAGAGTCTTGTGCAATGGCAACAATGTTTACCTGTGCTTGTGAAAGCGAGGCAAAAAACTTAGCAGCTAAGCCACGGTGTGCGCGCATGTTATCACCCACAAGTGTAACAATCGCTAAGTTACGCTGTACTTGTACTGGCTCAATAAGCCCTGCTTGCAACTCAAGTTCAAATGCTGTTTGTAACGCATCAAGTGCCAACGCTAAATCACTTTCGTGAACACAAAAGCTAATGCTAAATTCACATGAAGATTGCGTGATTAATACAATTGATACGTTGTCGTGAGCCAGTGCGTTAAACACTTTAGACGCCATACCCACTTTACCTTTCATACCTGGACCTGAAACGGTAAGCATGGCTAAGTCTTGTAAACTTGAAAGCGCTTTTACTGGCTCGTCAGATTTATAATCGTTACCAATTAATGAGCCTTGGGCATCTGGGTTATGAGTATTTTTAATTTCACACGGCACACCCGCTTTAGCACACGGCAAAATCGTTTTAGGGTGAAGTACTTTAGCGCCAAAGTAAGAAAGCTCCATCGCTTCTTTATAAGATAAGAAATCTACTTTAGTCGCCTTTTTGATATAACGAGGGTCGGCGCTGTAAACACCATCTACATCCGTCCAAATTTGACAAATTTCAGCTTCTAAACAGGCAGCTGCAATTGCTGCAGAATAATCAGAACCATTACGACCAAGCGTTGTAAGCTCACCTTGTTCATTACTTGCTGTAAAACCAGGCATAATATAAATAGTGGCTGGGTTTTCTTTAAGTACAGCTTGAAAACGCGCCTTGCTTGTTACTAAATCAGCTTCAGCATCAATGTAGCCACCTGTTGAGGCTATACAGCTTGTTGCTTCTAAATATTTAGCATCGTGCGAGCTTAATAAACTTTGCATAAGCGACACACTCACACGCTCACCAAAACTAATTACAAATGCACGAACCTGATCTGGGCAACACTTTATAAGCGCTACGCCATCTAATTTATTTTTAAGCTCACCTAAGTTTGGCCAATTAGAAACAACCACACCTGTTTTTTCCACATCAGCTTTTAAACCTTCACATCGGCTTACAAGTGCTTGCCATTGCTGTGAAAAATCTAAACCTTGCTCTGCTGCCGCAGCTAATGCAACCAGTGAATCGGTCATCCCGCCTGGCGCTGAAAGTACCAGTAACATTTCATCTTTTAATTGTGCTTTAGCTAACTGAGCTACCTGTTCTAAGCATGCAAAGTCGGCAAGCGAAGAGCCGCCAAATTTTAAAACGCGCATTGTTTATGTTCCTCATCCCATAAAACGAAAAAAGGCCTGTGTTCTAAGTGAACACAGGCCTTTAAATTTGTTGCACCGACCTATGCCACTATCCAGTAAGAATGGTGGTTGTAATAATAATGGTCAGTACGCGATTAATTGTTTTCATAGGCTTAAGACTGCCTTAATAGAGGCTATGCTGTCAACCCTAATTGAAAAGATAAAACAGCCTTTTTTAATATAAAATAACCTAATGAATGCCAAATTTATGCAATATTTCTTTTAATTTAGATTTATTAATGGGTTTTTCAATAAAGTCGATTGCGCCTAGCTGGGCTACTCTTACTTTCATTTTCTCTTGAATATCTGCTGAAATAACCAATACAAAGCACTCTATTTTTTCTGCTTTTATTGTTTCGAGTACCTGCACTCCGTCTAGTTCTGGCATTGTTAAATCTAAACAAATCAAGTCAAAATGTTGCTCTCGCAATAATGCTAAAGCCTGCACACCATTTACTGCTTGTTGAATCTCTGCACTTAGACTGTCATTTAAACAGCGCACAACTTGCCTACGGGCAACTGTTGAATCATCACATACAAGTATTGAAAATTTCATCATGTTTACTACTACACAGCCATCTAAAAGTAATTAAAACCTGCCCTCCATTGCAACAAACGCAGTTTACCACGTTCCTATATACTCAACACATTAATAATTTAATGTGGTGATAATTATCGAATAAATCTATTTTCATTAATTACCAGCGTTTAACACTAGTAATAAGTTACTGCATAAGCTTAGCTTAAATACATTAATACTTCACTAGAGCCTGTTTATCTTATTAAATTTTAACTTTTTTATTTATTTTTAGGCGTTTATTGACTAACTTTTAAATTACTCTAAAAACGTTATAAAAATAACAAAGGATGAACACGTCACTCATGTTACAAAAAAGCCTTTCTAAGAAGTTGCTGACTAATGTTTTATCAGTCTATTTTTTGCTTACCTTTGTGGTGACTTGTGGCCAAGTACTTGCTGAATACGTCAATACTAAAGACTACATTCGAGATGAACTTAGCACCTTACAAAAAACCTTTAGTCGCAGCTTAACACGTGCCATTTGGGAGCTTAATACAAAGCAAACAATTACTACGGCAGAGGGCTTACTCGCAATTCCAATGATCGAAGGAATTATAGTGCGTGACGACAGTGGCGAAATAATTTCTCAACTGGGTCGCTCTTTAGATATACATAAATTGTATAACCAGCAATTAGTGCAAGAAGAAGTTATTTTAGAAGATACTAAATCTGGCTTATTTGGTTATACCTTCCCGCTTATTTTTGAATTTTCAGGGCGTGCCACTCAAGTTGGCGATGTTACTTTGTTTTCCAGCCGAGAAGTTGTTTTTAGCCGGATTATGGTTTCGATCTACTTTTTGATTGGTAATGCGATGATCAAAACTACATTTTTGATTATTTTATTTTTAATGGCATTTAGAAAACTGTTAACCGATCCTTTAGCTGAACTCACTGAGCAATTAGAAAACATCGAGCTTGATGAATTAGAAGGTCAACACATAGAAATTGAAACAGAAGAGCATAACGAACTTAAAGTTATGGAGCACTCATTCAATAACCTGATAGACAAAGTGGTGCAATACCGAAAAGAGCTAGAGCATACCCAAAAAGAACTTATTATTAGTAACGAAAAGCTCGATCAGCACAATATACAACTAGAACAAGACGTAGCGCGTAAAACATCTAACTTGAGCCAAGCAATGATGGACTTACAGCAGCAAAAATATGAGCTTGAAAAACAAAAAATAGTTCTCACCGAAGAAATTGATTTACGCCGAAGCACAGAGCAAGAACTAATTAGCAAACAAAGCGAATCACAACGTTATATAGATGAGCTAAGCCTAGCTCAAGAGCGTTTAGTTGGCACTGAAAAAATGGCAGCCTTAGGTGGTTTAGTAGCTGGTATAACGCACGATATAAATACGCCCATTGGTATTGGCGTTACTGCAATATCATTTTTACAAGAACGTTTAAATAAACTCGAAAGTGCCTATACCGATAAGAAACTCTCACCAAAAGCGCTCGAAGAGTTTATTAATGAAGCTAAACAAAGTACTAGCCTACTCACTACAAACCTTGATAGAGCATCTGAGCTAATTGCGAGCTTTAAACAAATTGCGGTTGATCAAGCCAGTGAGGCAATAAGAACCATCAACTTTAAAGATTACGTTAACGAAGTAATTCGCTCGCTGCATCCTAAACTTAAAAAAACATCCCACACAATTAACTTACAATGCCCAGATGATTTAGTGCTTAACTTACCTGCAGGTGCTATAAGTCAAATTTTTACCAACCTAATAATGAATTCACTGATTCATGGCTTTGAAGGCAAAGAAAATGGCCTTATGGATATAAAAATAACAAGTGATGAAACTAACTTAACCATTGATTACAAAGATAATGGTAACGGTGTTACTAGCGAGCAATTAACTAAGTTATTTGACCCATTTTTTACGACTAAGCGCGATCAAGGTGGTAGCGGCTTAGGTACGCACATAATGTTTAATTTAGTAAAACAAACATTAAGTGGCTCTATTGATGCCACAAGCGAGCCAGGTAAAGGTCTTCGCTATTACATTCAGTTCCCTAAAAACATGGCTAAACCCCTCTCTATGTTTAACCAAGAGTAACTATGTGCGTTAAATTTAGCCATATTTGCCAGTAACAAATCAGCCATTTCGAGATGTTGTTTTTATTGCTATGATTGAACAAATTTTTCAAATGGATCAATCCCCCTATGTGGTTTAGTAACCTTATTTGTTACCGCTTTAAGCAAGACGTTTCATATACTCAAGAAGATTTTGACAAAGCATTAGAGCAAGACTTATTTCGTCCGTGTACAGGCCAAGAGCTTGCTACATTTGGCTGGACAAAAGCGTTTGGAAAGCATGGCGAAACGTTATCGCATTTTTCTCAAAAAAGTATTTTAGTGTGTGCAAAACGTGAAGAAAAAGTGTTACCTGCGTCGGTTATAAACGAGCTCGTTGCTGAAAAAATTGATCAAATTGAAGCAGAAGAAAATCGTCCTGTTAAAAAGAAAGAAAAAGACGAATTAAAAGAAAACATCCTTCATACACTGCTTCCTCAGGCATTCAAAAAATCGAGCCTACAATTTGCATTCATTGACCAAGAAAATGGTTGGGTTGTAGTAAATAGTGGCAGCTTTAACAAAGCAGAAGAGCTACTCGCCCTACTTCGTAAGTCACTTGGTACATTACCTGTAGTACCTGCATTTGCTAATTATGACCTTGATGTATTTTTAACAGACTGGCTAACTAACTTTAGTACTCCAGAAGGCTTTGCAATAGGCTCAGACGCTGAACTTGAAGAAGCCGATGACAGCGGCGCACAAGTAAAACTTAAAGGTCATGATCTAGCTTGTGATGAAGTTAAGTCACATTTAGAAAGCGGTAAACGTGTAACTAAGCTTGCCCTTGATTGGCAAGAGCGCCTGAAGTTTATGCTACAAAACGATGGCTCTATTAAACGTTTAAGCTACTCAGAAACTTTAAAAGAAGAAAACGCTGATATTCCTAAAGAAGATATGGCCGTTAAACTCGATGCCGACTTTATTTTAGCGTCAGAAGAAATTAAACAATTGCTTGAAGAGCTAACCGCTGGTTTAGGTGATGCAGACGATTTAGGTAAAGCATAACTAAAACGTAAAAAAGCACGATAAAATCGTGCTTTTTTAATACCAATAAAAAATATGTTTAACTAAACATATCTTTTACATCAGCTAGCATATCGTTGTACTCGTCACTTGAAAATAACTGCATCGATGGAATTACGCCCTTATCTATATAAGTTTGTAATGCGGCTGATTTATCAGAAACCTGTAACGTCCCCTCTAAAATAGCGCCTACACGAATAAAATCTACATAACTTACTTGAGACGGTTTATAAGTGGGATCGGCCCAGCTTTGTGCAACATCAACAAACTCCTTCGGAAACTCCCAAGCAGTCATTATAGAAGAGCCAATTTTACCACTCAACTTTTGAATTGCATGAGCTAAAAAGCTTGGGTTAGCAAAAACCTCGGGGTGGCGCTCTGCTTCAGTTAAAATAGGTAACACGCCAATATTATAGACAAGTGCGGTGAGTGTAATTGAATCGCGATTTAACGACGTGTGCTTTTGATTTTGTAAGTAAAATTCCATAAGTGAAATAGAGTGGCTCGCAACCGTTAATGTTTTTTGCCACGCTTTACCCATGTAACCTTTAATTAGCTCATTGTTTGATACAAACAGTTGCTCCATTGCCATTGCGGTTGCAATATTTTTAATTTGGCGCAAGCCAATACGTGTAACTGCTTGCTGTAAATTAGACACTTTTACCGCACGTCCCATAATTGCACTGTTAGCAACTTTTATCATACGGGCTGAAAGCGCAGGGTCTTGAGCAATAACATCCGACATTTGCATCAAGTTTACATCAGGGTTATCCGCCGCTTGGCGAACCTTAATTGCAACCTCAGGTAGCGTTGGCAGCACGAGCGTATCGTTATTTATTCTATCAACTAGAATCGTTAATAAAGCATTTTCTGTAGACATATAGCTTGCCATCCTTTTTGTTTAGCCTGCAAGCAACTGCAAATTCAGACCGTTAATTTTTGTATTAGTAATATAAATTAGTATTGTCTAACTTACCGATAAAGTTAAGGAAATTATAGAAGTTTATTTTAATTTATGACGCTTTAGCGCATGTGCCTGCCTTACAACGCCAAATACTTGCTATTTACCATTTAGTTTTGCTTTAATGCAATCACAATAAGGAAGCATTTGTATACCTTTGGCTATTAAGCATAGCTATACAAATTATTAAACTTACTTTTTAATAGGCAAGATAATGATCTTAAATAAAATTAGCCAAGCAATTTTGCTCTCAGGTGTTGTTTTTCTTAGTGCATGCTCTGAGCAAGCGCCGTCTTCTACCGACAACACAGCCGTAGACCTAGCCCAAGAAAGTGGTGCTCAATCAGGTCCTGAGCTTATTAATACCGATAAACAACGTTTAGATATTTACACTGACTTTAGCCTAAAGGCTGATCTTTCGCATTTGAGTGATAACCAAAAAGCGATGGTGTCTAAGCTTATTGATGCATCTAAAATTATGGATGAATTATTTTGGAAACAATCTTTTGGTGAAAATAAAGATGCGTTTTTAGCAAAACTGAGTGATGAAAAAGTACGTAAATTTGCTGATATTAACTACGGTCCTTGGGATCGCTTAAATGGTGACGAAGCATTTTTATCAGGCTATAAAGAAAAAGCCCTCGGAGCACAGTTTTACCCTGCAGATATAACTAAAGAAGAGCTAAACAAAGCTGACGTTGAGGATAAAAAAGGCCTTTACTCAGTAATTAAACGTGACGAGCAAGGCAAGCTTTACAGCGTGCCTTATTCAAAAGAATACGCTGATGAGCTTGTAAAAGCAGCAAACCTATTACGTGAAGCAAGTAAACTTGCAGATGATAAAGAATTTGCTAATTACTTAAATCTACGCGCTGACGCACTGCAAAAAGATGATTTCCAGGTGTCTGACTTTGCGTGGATGGATATGAAAAATAATCCAGTAGATGTGGTTATTGGCCCAATAGAAACATACGAAGATCAATTGTTTGGCTACCGCGCAGCTTATGAGTCTTACGTATTAATTAAAGATTTAAAATGGAGCGAGCGCCTTGCTAAGTTTGCAGCCTTTTTACCTGAGCTTCAAAAAGGCTTACCAGTAGATGCGAAGTACAAACAAGAAGTACCTGGTTCGGATGCCGATTTAAATGCTTACGATGTTGTTTACTACGCAGGCCACTCTAATGCAGGCAGTAAAACCATTGCGATTAATTTACCAAACGATGAGCAAGTTCAGCTTGAAAAAGGCACTCGTCGCCTGCAACTTAAAAACGCAATGCGCGCTAAGTTTGATAAAATTTTAGTGCCAATCTCTGAGCAGCTAATTGTGCCAGAGCAACGCAAACACATTACCTTTAACGCATTTTTTGCCAATACTATGTTCCATGAAGTGGCACATGGTTTAGGTATTAAAAACACGCTTACAGGTAAAGGAACCGTTCGCCAATCATTACAAGAACACGCAAGTGCACTTGAAGAAGGTAAAGCCGATATTTTAGGTTTATACATGGTTGAGCAGTTACTCAAAAAAGGCGAAATTACCGAAGGTACACTAGAGGATTACTACACTACGTTTATGGCTGGTATTTTCCGCTCTGTACGTTTTGGCGCATCAAGTGCACATGGTAAAGCCAATATGATCCGCTTTAATTTCTTTGCACAAGAAGGCGCATTTTCTAAAAATGACGAAGGTTTATACCGCGTAAACATGGAAAAAATGGGCGTAGCAATGGCTAAATTATCTCGCCTAATTTTAACTTTACAAGGTGATGGCGATTACGAAAAAGTAGATCAACTAATCGCAACACATGGCGATATTAAAGAAGAGCTTGCTAAAGACCTAGAAAAGCTAAGCCAAGCTAATATCCCTGTAGATGTAACCTTTAAACAAGGTAAAGACGTGTTAGGCCTTAACTAACCCAACACGTAATACGTTACTAGCGCTGTGGTTTATAACTGCAGCGCTTTTTTTAGCTCTGCAATTTGTGGTTCTGTATATGGCACTGCCGGGTGCTTACCCCAAATTGGCGCAGGCCAAGCAGCATCAGTCGTAAAACGTGCAATGTGATGAATATGTAATTGCGGTACCACATTACCTAAAGCTGCTACGTTTAGTTTATCAGGGCTAAACACATCCATTAATAACTTACTTAACTTGGCTGACTCTTTTAAATACACAATTTGATCATCCTCAGATAAATCAATAATTTCTTTTAAGTTTGCTTGCCTAGGTACAAGTACAAACCAAGGGTATTGGCTATCGTTCAGCAGTAGCACCTTACATAACGGCCAGTCGGTAAGTTCTATACAATCGCGCTTAAGCTCAGGGGCAAGTTCAAATTTAGGGTTAGTCATTGTAATGTCCTACTTTATCTTCAATAAATGACACTTTATAGCATTTAGTTGCAGTTGCACACGCTTGGCTTTACCATTCAAAGCAATATTTATAATAAGCTAAGGCAACCTTGTGCTAAAAAAAATAAAACACCTCTCACTGGCACTGCCATTAATGGTTGGCGCCGTTAGTGTTCAAGCAAAACCATTATCTCTAGAACGTATTTTTGACGATCCGAGCCTTTCGGGTAAGTCACCGGTACAACTTAAATTTTCACCTGACGGCAGCCGCGTAACTTACTTACAAGGTAAAAACGATGACTACAACCGTTATGATTTGTGGGAATACAACTTAAAAGACAACACCAATCGTGTACTTGTTGATTCTGCTAAGTTATTTTCAGGCCCAGAAAACCTTTCAGATGAAGAAAAAGCACGTCGCGAACGCCAGCGTATTTTTGGTAAAGGTATTTTAGAATATAAATGGTCTAAAGACGGCAAAGCACTTTTATTTCCACTCAATGGTGACTTGTATTATTACGAGCTTGCTTCAGGTAAAAGTAAAAAACTAACAAACACAGAAACGTTTGAAACCGATGCGCGCTTTTCACCTAAAGGTAATTATGTATCGTTTATTCGTGAGCAAAACCTTTACGCTTTAGAGCTTGATTCTGGAAAAGAAATACAGCTAAGTAAAGACGGTGGCGGCGTTATTAAAAACGGCATGGCCGAGTTTGTAGCGCAAGAAGAAATGAGCCGTATGACGGGTTATTGGTGGTCAGGCGATGAGTCTAAAATAGCTTATACACGTGTTGACGAAACCCCTGTAAAAGAAGCAATTCGTAACGAAATTTACGCAGATGAAGTAAAACTATTTAATCAGCGCTACCCGTTTACAGGAACAGATAACGTTAAGATTCAGCTAGGCGTAGTTAAACTTAACGACCAAAAAGTTGATTGGATTGATTTAGGCGAAGATGAAGACATTTACATTGCCCGCGCTAAATGGCTAAAAGACAGCACTACACTTTCTTATCAGTGGCAAAACCGCTCTCAGCATAATTTAGAGCTTCGCTTTTATAACAGCGACACTAAAACACAAAAAGTAGCGCTTAGCGAAAATAGCGACACATGGATAAACCTACACTTTGACCTTGAGTTTTTAAAAGACAAAAAGCATTTTGTATGGGCATCTGAGCGCGATGGTTTTAAACATCTTTACTTATACCGTACTAACGGCCAACTTGTTCGCCAAATTACCTCTGGCGATTGGGCTGTTGATAGCTTAAAAGGTATTGATGAGAAAAAAGGTATTGTGTACTTTGCAGGACGTAAAGATACACCGCTTGAAAGCCATTTATACAGCGCCCCTTTATTTAAAAAAGGCGATGCAAAGCGTATTACCGAAAAAGGTAAGTTCCACAGTGTTGTAATGGCAAAAGATAGTAAAACTTTTATCGATAATAGTTCATCTGATAATACGCCAAACTCAGCCGCTCTTCGTAATGTAAACGGCGACTTTATTACCTGGCTTGAAGAAAACAAGCTCGATAGTAACCACCCGCTTACGCCTTACTTAAGTGATTTAACAACACCAGAATACGGCACAATTAAAGCACAAGATGGCCAAGTAATGCATTACCGTTTATTTAAGCCAAGTAATGTAAGTGATGGCAAAAAACACCCTGTTATTGTTAATGTTTACGGTGGGCCGCACGCACAAAGAGTTACCAATAGCTGGCGCAGTAAAAATTTGTATTTTCAATATATGGCGCAACAAGGCTACGTTATTTTTCAGCTTGATAACCGAGGTTCTTACAATCGCGGCAAAAAGTTTGAAGATGCTATTTATAGAAACTTAGGCGTAGTAGAAGTCGCCGACCAAATTAAGGGCGTAGAATTTTTACGCTCCCTTGATTACGTAGATCCACAGCGTATTGGTATTTATGGCCACAGCTACGGCGGCTACATGGCATTAATGACAATGTTTAAAGCGGGCGATTACTTTCAAGCAGGCGTATCGGGAGCACCAGTAACAGATTGGGCATTGTACGATACTCACTACACTGAACGTTATTTAGGTAATCCAAACACGAACGCAAAAGGCTACGAAGATAGCGCTGTATTCCCGTACGCAGATGGCTTAAAAGGCCCATTAATGATTTACCATGGTATGGCCGATGACAACGTGTTATTTACCCACGCCACTAAGTTATTTAAACAACTTCAAGATAACGAAAAACAGTTTGAGATGATGACTTACCCGGGCTCTAAACACAGTCTTCGTGGTAAACAAGTGCAAACGCATTTGCATCAAACCATTACTAATTTCTTTAATCGTCATTTTGATGTTAAATAATTAAACCATTTAAAAATAGACCAAAGGCTGATTGAAATATCAGCCTTTTTTTTGTCTTAATAGGTTATTAAGCCTAGATTAAACGCCCTTTTTAGCTACGCTTATTCTATGCGCTAATGCGCACACTTATTGAGGATAAAAGTATGCCTAATTTACGTAGTTTTAGTATATTCCAGCGTTTTTCACTGTTAATAGCCATTGTTGTATTTGGCCTAATAGTACTGAGTATATCTAGCCTAACTCATCAATATAGCTCACTCAAAAACGAGCAATACCTAAAAACACAAAATGTAGTAGAAACCGCATACAGTGTTATTGAACATTACTATGCACTTGAGAAAAACAACACCCTCACGCAAGAGCAAGCTCAAACCCAAGCTCTTGAGGCTGTAAGAGCCCTACGCTACGACAAAACTAATTATTTTTGGATAAACAACTACCAACCTGCAATGGTAATGCACCCTATAAAACCGGCGCTTGAAGGTAAAGACTTAACCAATAACAAAGACCCCGACGGCAAAGCGCTATTTGTAGAAATGGTTAATATTGTAAAACAAAACCGCGAAGGTTTTATTCCTTACAAATGGCCAAAGCCTGGTAAAGAACAACCTGTAGATAAAATAGCGTTTGTAAAAGGGTTTAATCAGTGGCAGTGGATTATTGGTTCAGGTGTTTACCTTGATTCAATTGACGAAGCATTTAGCGAGCAGCGTAACCTTATACTTTTTAGCGCATTAATAATGATTATTGCAGTTATAATCCTCAGCTACTTTATAGGTAAGAGCATCTTAACCCCTACTCGCCTAGCTGCCGATATGATGAAAGATATTTCCCAAGGCGAAGGTGATTTAACCCGTACGCTAAACGAATCGGGTAATGATGAAATTTCAGAGCTGTCGCGTTCATTTAATTTATTTGTGTTAAAAATGCGAGAGTCGTTGGTTCAAGTATCGCAAAGTGCCGATGATGTAAATAAGCATGCCTATACCGTTGACGACTCTAGCAAAACAAGCCATTCGTTTATCGAGCTACAAAACGACAGCTCCACACAAGTTGCTGCTGCAATGGAGCAAATGACTCACCAAATCCACGACGTAAGTCGTAATGCCGAGGCAGCAGAACAAGCTGCCAATGATGCCGCGTGCAATGCATCAACAGGTAAAAGCGTGGTTGAAAACACCATTACCGCCATAGAAACACTTTCTAGCAATATAGAAACGGTAAGCCAAGTTACTGAAGACTTGGCCAACGAGAGCAATAATATAGGCTCAGTACTTGATGTGATTAGAAGTATATCGGAGCAAACTAATTTACTAGCGCTGAACGCTGCAATAGAAGCAGCTCGAGCCGGTGAGCACGGCAGAGGCTTTGCTGTTGTAGCCGATGAAGTACGCACACTAGCGAGTCGTACAGGGCAAAGTACTGACGAAATTCAAGCTATGATCACTAAATTGCAAGAAGGGGCAAAAGCCGCTGTTGAGGCTGTTAAGTCAAGCCAAGCGCTTTCGGTTTCTACCGTTGAACAGGCTTCATCTGCTAATACATCACTTAGTGAAATTGAAAGGCTTGTGTCAATTATTACTGAAATGAACAGCCAAATAGCGCGAGCCACAGAGCAGCAAACACAAGCTGCCGACGAGGTTAATTTACGTATTAACGAGTTATCTCAATCAACCGAGCAATCACTCAATAATACCAAGCAGCTTACCGATGCTAGCGACAATCTTAAACAAAGTAGCCAAGGGCTTTCGAGTGTGGTTAATCGCTTTAAATTAAAATAACTTAAAAAACAAAAGCCCTGAATTATCAGGGCTTTTTTATTGCACGTAAGTTTTTAGCTCACATACAGTAGCGTGCAAATAAGCTTGTTACTGATGCAGCCGTTGGCTTACCGTGCTGCCAATCGCCACCTTCAACACCGCTACCTGCAATATCCATATGTACATAAGGCAGTGGCTGAGCAGAGTCGTTACCGTGTTTATCAAGCCCGCCAACAACAGCTAAAAATGCCATAGGGAACTGATGGCCACGCGCTGTAACTGCAGAAGCCGCATTATTACTTGATAAAACATCATCAGCTAAAGTGCGCGGTTTTATAAAGTCGTAGTCTTCACGACGAGAACGAGAAACCTCTGCGCCATCAGCCCATAAATCACCCAGTTCAGCAATTTGACGAGATGTATTAGCGCTGCGTGCAGGTCCGTTTTCTACATAGGCTCCGTAAGGGCCCATTGCACGCGCCGCATGCCCCGTTAATGTTGCCACCGTAAATAAGGTTGGATTAACTTCTGTCTTAGCTAAATCTTTCATTTCGCTAAGTAGGTCACCCATTGCTAAGCGCCCTTCTGCATCGGTGTTACCAATGCGAACACGCACGCCTTCACGGCTAGTAATTATTTCATCTGGTACAAAACAATCTGAGCCAATAGAGTTACGCACAACGGCTAAGTAAGAAATAACTTTAACGCCTTTAGGCTGATAATCAGCAACCGCTTTCATAAAGCCTGCAACTGATGCTGCACCGCCTTTATCACGGCTCATACCTGCCATGTAACCGCCTACTTTTAGATCCGCACCGCCTGTGTCGTATACTAAACCTTTACCTACAAACATAAGCGTGCGGGTAACTTCGCCCTCAGGCACGTATTCAAGCTTAACAACGCGAGGGTGGTGGCGCTCTACTGCATACGATGCACGTGCAACCGTACTTAGCATTGGATAGTTTTTATCAATTAAGTCTATGTCGTCAACAACATCAACACTTACGTTTGAGCCTTTAAAAAGCTCCACGCAGTAATCTGCAAAACGAGGAGGCGCCATACGCTCTGGTTCAGTACCACATAAATCACGTGCGGCATATTGCCCTGCCGCAATTGCATTTACAGCCTTAACAGTTTCCTCACTTGCGTCAATTAAACCAATTTGAGTAATTGGCTCAATGCCTTCGCCGTGATATTCACGGGCTTCAAGTGGTTGCCATAAAGCTTGGCATGCACCTAAATAAGCAACTTCTAGCGCATTTTGGTAACGTTCATCAGTATGCAAGTTTGGTAAGTAAATAGCAGGGCTGACACTCCCCGACGCTTTCGCTTCATTTATAGCTAGTTTAGCTGCATCAAAATAGCGGCGAACATCGTCGTAATCTCGGTTTAGTGGGCCTGTTGGCGCAAGAATAACGCGTGTATTTTCAACAACTAAAAAGGTAACTTGCTTGCCAATACGAGAGTCTACTTTAGCTTGCGCGTTTATAGCATCGCTTAGTGAATTATTGGCTAACTGAGAAAAGTCATCACTAATAATAATAAGTGCATCGTGAGAAGAAGAATCAAGGCTAGCACTTAGTGTAGGTGCAGCGATTGCTTGAGGATATGCCATAAGTAAAGCTCCTGTTATTAAACATAAGGAGGGTATTATCGTCGATATAAAAATACAAAACCAGCCAGCTGCGATAAGCAAATTTTGCTCTGGCAACTTGGTGTTACAGTAAAAAGTACACGCTAATCGAGAATACTCAATTGTAGATTTAAATTAGGCTCATTTTTTACGCCAACTCCAATTCCTAAAAGGCGTACAGGTTGTTGCATGCCTCGTTGATACGCTTTACTAAACAGCTCAGTAAAAATATCTGTATTTAGTTGATGATGTGCCTGATCGGCACTGGTCACCACAAAATTTGCAAACTTAACTTTTACACTAAGCTTATTAATTTTGTTTTGTAGCTGCTGCTTATTAAGACGAGTAGTCAGCTCCTCTAATAGTTTAGGCAGTTGTTCTAAACATTCTTGTAAACTATTTTTATTGTATTCATAAGTGTGCTCCACACTTAATGATTTACGTATTCTCTGTGTAGATACAGTTCCAACATACTCACCTGCGCATTTTTGATAAAGCGATACACCAAAATTACCTACATGTTGCTGCATCCAATTTACGCCTTTTTCGCGTACGTCATTACCTGTATACAGCCCTTTCAAATTAAGCTTTTCTAGAGTCACTTTCCCTACTCCAGGAATTTTACCAAGCGGTAGGTTATTTAGAAACCCATCCACTTCATCAGGTAAAACCACAAATTGGCCATTGGGTTTATTTTCATCACTGGCTATTTTGGCAATAAATTTAATGGGCGCCACACCTGCAGAGGCTGTAAGGCCGGTATCGTTATAAATATCGGCTCTAATTTGCTGGGCAATTAACGTTGCACTGCCTTTACATGCTGTGCTGTTGGTTACATCTAGGTAGGCTTCATCAAGCGAAAGAGGTTCTATTAAATCGGTATAGCGTTTAAATACAGCGCGAATTTGACTAGAAATATCTTTGTAAACAGACATACGCCCAGGCACTATTACTAGGTCTGGACATAACTGTTTAGCGTGGTAGTTAGACATAGCAGAGCGTACGCCGTACTCTCTGGCTATATAGTTTGCTGTAGAAAGCACGCCTCGTCGACTATTGCCGCCAATGGCTAAAGGCACATTGGCAAGCTTTGGGTTATCGCGCATTTCGACCGCTGCGTAAAAGCAGTCCATATCGATATGAATAAACTTTTTCATCACCGCAAACAACTGTTTATTTATACAGCCATTATTATGGAATCACTTTTAATTAGCAAGTCCCATTAATTAAAATGGCTGCTTAAAACGCTTAGGTTTTTTAAAACAATGTAGCCAAAAAACAAACTCAAATAAAAACCCTGCTGCCAGTAGTATAATACCACCAGAAGCATTGCCCATTGCGTAGCAAGCAAAAGACGCTATAAAAACTAAACTGGCTAATGCCCAATTAATTATATTTTGCATGTGTGTTCTCGTGTGTGTTGTGTCTGTGTAATTAAACTGTAGACCTAAAATTTAAATAGGTACAATCATCTTATAAAAAACATAAAATTAATTACCTTGAGCTAAATACATCATATTGATAACCTAACTCATTTAAAACTAAGAGTATAAGTACATGCAAAGGTTCAAAGATAAACACCCTATCCATACTGACATTACAGTAGCTTGGGCTGACATGGATGCACTGCAGCACGTTAACAACGTAGTGTACTTACGTTATTTTGAAATTGCTCGCATCGACTTTTTAAATAAAATAAACCTGTTTGATACAATAAAACCGGGCGGTATTGGTCCGGTAATAAGCGAGAACAATATTCGCTACAAACGCCCTGTTACTTTTCCAGATACTTTAACCGTTGGTATTACTATTTCAGATATAAAAACGGATCGTTTTTTAATGAATTATTCAGTATTTAGTCATGCTCAACAAGCCGTTACAACTACAGGGTCTTCTTTGGTTGTAATGTTCGACTTTAAAACAGGGCAAAAAGCCGCTATTTCAGAGCCATTATTATCGGCCTTAATTAGCCACTCTCAAGATCTTACTTAACCTGAACTTTGGTTAAGAGATTTACTAACGTATTAAATCATAGTGATATTTGAATTATTTCTCTAGCCAGAGATTTTCTGTAAAAATAAGGCGAATTTACACGTCAATAGCTAGCCTATTGTAAGTAAATTCAACGTAGTTAGCACTGAAAATAGCAGCTAGAGATAGATTTATTATCCAGCTTTCAGGTTACTTAATTTAAGGATTTTAAATGCAATACAGTCCGTTAGGCAGCAGCGGCGTTGATGTTTCAAGAGTATGCTTAGGCAGCATGACATGGGGTAAACAAAATACCCAAAGTGATGCTGATGAGCAAATAGCTTACGCACTCGAGCAAGGCGTTAACTTTATTGATACCGCCGAAATGTATGCCGTGCCACCTTCTCCTGAAACTTACGGAAAAACCGAAGAAATTATTGGTGATTGGCTTAGCCGAAACACACAAAAACGTGGCGATATTGTACTTGCGACAAAAATAGCGGGTAATGGGTTATCGTGGGTGCGTGATGGCAGCGATATAACCCGCAGCGCAGTAATAGAAGCCGTTGATAACTCACTTAAACGCCTGCAAACCGATTATATAGATTTATACCAATTACATTGGCCTAATCGCTCTACTCCACATTTTGGTAGGCAGTGGCCTGGCAAACTAACCTTTAGCGATGTAAATACTGAGCAACACCAAGCCAGTATGTTGGATATTTTAGAAGGCCTTAACGAGTGTATTAAAGCAGGTAAAATTAAGCATTGTGGTTTGTCAGACGACACACCATGGGGTATTAGCCAGTTTATAAATTTAGCTAAAGAGCATAATTTACCGCGCATGGTGTCTATTCAAAACGAATTTAGCTTAGCGCATGCCAAAGATTGGCCTTATTTAATTGAGCAATGTATACACGAAGATATTGCTTATTTGCCTTGGTCGCCACTTGCGGCAGGCATGTTAACAGGTAAATACTTAAACGGCGCTCGCCCAGAAGGCTCGCGTTGGACTTTCATGCAACGTAATGGCATTTTTAGAGACACAGCCAATGCTCAAAAAGCGACGCAGCAATATGTTGATTTAGCTCATGCTAACAATATAACGCCCGCACAGCTTGCTCTTGCATGGTGTAACCAAGTGGATGGCGTTACCTCATCTATTATTGGCGCTACAAGCATGGCTCAGCTCAAAGAAGATATAGATTCATTTAACATTACACTTAGTAGTGAATTACTTGATGATATAGCGACTATATTTAAAAACTACCCAATGCCTTACTAAAGCACGCTGTTATAAAATAGAAGCGTATTAAAGCAGTATTTTTATACTGCTTTTTTTATAAGAAAATTTGCTGAAAAACTCTCTCTAACTATACTTAGTTCACCGTTAACAAATTAATACTTAATGAGTTATGCTGAAAAAATCGTTTTTATTTATTAGCGTATTTAGCTGTTTGAGTACGTCTACTTGGGCTGAAGAAAATACCCCAATAAAAGAAATTATCTGGCTGCAAAGTTACACGCCACCTTTTCACATAGCTAAAAACGAAGACGCACCTCAAGGCGGAATTTGTGATAATTTAACCGAGCAATTAATTAATGAGATTGATGATGTAAAACACACTCGATTAATTGTTCCTCAGGAGCGAATTAATAAGTACTTAAACGAGGGGCAAAATATTTGTTTTCCGTGTGTTATCCATAAAAAAGTAAATAATCACTTATTTAACTACTCTACACCTACAACGGTTTACCCGCCGTTTAATATTATTACCACTAAGGAGTTAGCACCAGAGCTTAGTAATAAACACGGCTCGCCTATAAAGTTAATAAATCTACTTGCAGATCCGTCTTATGTTTATGGACAGGCAGCCGCAAGAAAGTACACAGATAAAATAAATACTATTATTGAAAATACCACAGCCCATCATAAAGCATCTTTAAGTTGGAGTAGCGAGAACGAAAGCCAAGCGGTTATATCACGCTTGAGCCATGGTTTTTTAGATTACTCTATCGACTACCCATTTATGAGTGATTACTTTATTAAGCACAGTAAATTTAAAAACATAGTGAGTTTAGCAATAGAAGAAGATAACCGGGAGTATGTATTAGGTGCAGTGGGATGTGCAGCTAACGCACCTAATAATTTTGCAAAACAAGCAATTAGCAAAATAAATAAGGCACTAAAAAACAAAGTCCTCAATAGTGAAAAGTACCAGCAAAGCCAACAGTTTTGGCTTAAACAGAGCTTTCCTGAGTTTAACTCTCACTTTAAGCAACAAGTGCTTCCTATTACTGAGCAACCCACTGCTGAGTTAGCAAGCACTTCTCATTTGAGTAAAGACTAACCGTAAATGTATTACCACGCTTAACCTCCCCTACTCCCGATGGCGTACCGGTCATAATAATATCGCCATCTTCTAGGCTCATAAATTCGCTTATCTCTGTAAGTATTTGCTCTGGCTTGTGCAACATAAAGTGAGTATCACCTTGCTGAGTTACTTTATCGTTAATTTTAAGCTCAAAAGTAAAGTGCTGCGCTGCATCACTAAGATCAACAAAGTCAGTTAAAATTACAGAGCTATCAAATGCTTTTGCACGCTCCCATGGCAGCCCTTTATTTTTTAACTTACTTTGTACTGTACGCTTAGTTAAATCAAGACCTAGCCCTACGCCTGCAATTTTCTTATTTTTAATAACAAAGCAAAGCTCGGTTTCATAATGAAGAGTATCGTTATTATGAGTAGATGAAAGAGTGCCTGTAATTGCACTATTTGGTTTGTTAAACAACACCATTTGATCAGGTGTTTCGTTGTTTAATTCTGCAATGTGTGCGGTATAGTTACGCCCAACACATACCACTTTTGAAGGAGTTAATTGTTCAGATACTAACTTTACTGACTGCATATAATAACATCTCAATTATGAGCTGATTAGTATTTCTAACAAGCTCAAGTTAATAGGTTTTAGTAAAACGCGATCTATATTTAAATCTTTGATCTGTTTAGGATCTGGCTCTGCACCACTTACAATAACAAGCCTTAACTCAGGATAACGATCATTAATTTGCTGCCCTAAATCAACACCTCGGCCATCGGGTAAGTGCATATCAAGCAATACTTTGTTGAATTGTTGGTCATGATTGAGAATTTGCAAACATTGTGCGCAACTTGAGGCAATTACGGTTTCAACCCCTAAGCTTTCTAGTAATAGTTGTGTGATTTGTGCAGCATCATGGTCATCTTCAACAAGTAAAAAGCGCTGTTTTTTTACTGTTAGCACTTTATTTGATGCAATATTTTTAGCCTGTGGCGCACACTCAGGAGCAATTAAATAATCCTGTAAGCATTGATATAACGCGCTGCTATCTACGGGTTTTGGTATTACATCGTTAAAACCAAGCGCCGCAAGTTCTTCATGAATGCCCTTCATAGTAGCCGCTGTAAGCGCAATAATAGGCCCTTTGTAGCCCATTTTTCTAAGTTCGATTGTGGCTTCTTTACCACCCATTATTGGCATATGAATATCAATAAAAATAATATCGTATGGGGCTTTATAGGCCTCAGCTATACGTACTTTTTCAAGCGCTTGCTGGCCATGCTCTGCGTAATCTACACGTGCACCACAGGTGCTTATCATATGACCCACAAGCATGCGTAAATCACGTAAATCATCAACAACTAACACACGGCCATGTACTTTACAGGGCGCAGATTTACTTTGTAATTGCGGCGCACTAGTAAAGTTAAGTGTTTGGCGCTCTACCTCACTAATATCCCCCGGATAAACCGAAATAGTAAAAGTAGAGCCTTTGCCTATTTCTGAATGTAAATCTATTCGCCCGTGCATTCTGTTTAGTAGTTCAGCACAAATAGCTAAACCTAAACCTGCGCCCCCAACAGAGCGAGATTCAACATCGGCTATTTGTTCAAAAGGTTTAAAAATAAGTTCTTGTTTTTCTGGTGCTATGCCCATGCCTGAGTCTTTAATGCTAAAAAATAGCATTTCGGTATCATCAACCCATTGAGTCCAAGCTTTTACAACAATTTCGCCTTTATCGGTAAATTTAACCGCGTTATTAATTAAGTTAATGAGTATTTGGCGCACACGCGTCGCATCAAGCTTGGCAACTAACGGGAGAGGCTCTTGGGATTCAAAGCGTAAAGTAAGGCCTTTATCAAGCACCGATACCCGCATTAGTGTGTACACATCTGCAAGCATGCTGTCTAAATTTACTTCGCTTAAAGTAAGCTCTAGCTTGTCGGCAGCTATTTTTGATAAATCGAGTACGTCGTTTAATAAACTTAATAAGTGTTTACCATTTCGATAAATAACACCTAATTCGTTTTCGGCTTGGTGGCTAAAGTCACTTTGAAGTAATAGTTCGGTGTAACCTAAAATTGAAGAAAGCGGAGTACGTAATTCATGGCTCAAATGTGCTAAAAATCTATCTTTTGAGCGGTTTTCAGCTTCCGCTTTTAAACGCTCAACTCGCTCACCTTCTACATCTTTACGCGCTAAAGCATAACGTATAGCACGCGCAAATCGGCTCGAGCTCATTTCTGTTTTTATTAAGTAATCAACGGCGCCCGCATCAAGCGCAGCTGAGTCTAACTCATCGTTAGATTGTCCCGTTAACATAATAATAGGGCCGCTAAAGCCGTTGGCTATCGCTTTTTTTAAAACGCTTAGGCCGTTAGATGCACCTAAGCGATAGTCGAGCAAACAAATATCGTGCTCATTTTTACTGAGCTTTTCAATTGCTTGCTCTGGAGAGCTTATCCATTCTACATTAAACGTATGTGAATCTAATTGTTGTAAATAGTCGCAGGTGAGTATGTAATCATCTTCATCGTCTTCTACTAGCAGCAGCTTAGTCACTTTATCTAACATAGAATCTCCCTTTAATCGTTAAATGTTGATGGTAGCTCTACAAACTCTACCCAGTACTTTCCTAATGTTTTCATCAAATCAACTAAGCCATCAAACGTTACAGGCTTAGTAATATAAGATGCAGCACCTAAGTTGTAACCTTTAACCATGTCTTCTTCTTGCTTAGACGTCGTTAAAATTACAACAGGAATGCCTTTTAAGTTAGGGTTAGCTTTGATAGCTTCAAGCGCTTCTCTGCCGTCCATTCTTGGCATATTTAGATCAAGTAAAATTAGCCCCGGACGTGGAGACAATAACTTATCTTCAAACTTACCACGGCGCTCTAAGTACTCTAATAGCTCTACGCCGTCTTCTACAAAATGAAGTTCGTTTAAAACGCGGCTCTCTGCAAGCGCATCTTGTGTTAACAAGCGATCATCTTCATCATCGTCTGCCATTAATATGGTGATTGGTTTTACTTTTGAATACGGCATTTACGCCTCTCCTTGCAAAGTGAAAAGCGATGCTTCCACTGGTAATTTTATAGTAAAGGTTGCACCTTCACCCTCTATGCTTTGAGCGTGTATAACACCACCATGACGCTCAACTATACGCCTACATACCGAAAGCCCTATCCCTGTGCCTTTGTACTCAGAGCGCCCATGGAGACGCTGAAATGGTACAAATATTTTATCTGCATATTCTTGCGAGAAGCCTATGCCATTATCTTTAATTGTTACTACCTGCCATTGAGCATCAACATTTAGCTCTTCACTAAACTCATTTACATCTTCATATGTAATATCTATACGAGGTGTTGTGCCTGCCTTTCTAAATTTAACTGCGTTAGAAAGTAAGTTTAAAAACAACTGTTGCATCTGGCTTTTATCGGCCTGAATTACAGGTAGTTTATCAACATTTACTTGCGCGTTACTTTCATTAATCGCAATTTCTAAATCACTTAAAATATCTGCAACCACATCGTTTAAGTCAGTATCGTCAAAGTCTTTGCCGCGTGTTGTTACACGAGAAAACTCAAGCAAATCGTTAATAAGGTTAGACATACGCTGTGCTGCATTTTTCATTCGCCCAATGTAGTCTATACCTTTTTCACCTAGCTCATCTTTAAACATAGTTTCTAGGCGGTCACTAAATGCCTGAATTTTACGAAGCGGCTCTTGCAGGTCGTGACTCGCTACAAACGCAAACTCTTCAAGCTCTCGGTTAGAGCGACTTAGCTCGTCAGAATACAAAGTAAGCTCTTGAGTACGCTCTGAGACTTTACTCGCTAAAGTTTCGTTTTGTTTTTCAAGATCGGCGCGATATTGCGCAGCATTTCTTAAATTAAGTCGGGTCATTACAAACATACCAATGATAAGTAAAGCACTGGTAATAGCGGTAATAGCAAACGTAATTTTTGCCTCGTTTTTAATTTTAGCAAGCTTAGAAAAATGGCTAACTTTAAAAAGTAATTCGCGGTCTTGAATATCATTTACTTTAGCGCGAATTTGCTTATACAGTTTACGCCCTTTATGAGTATTTAATACATAAAGTGCACGTCTTTCTTTATCGTTAGTTGCAAGCTTTACGGTTTGTTTTAACTCAGCAATTTTAGCTTCGGTGAGTAATAATAGCTCAGCTATACGCTCAGCTTGACCGTCAATTTCAGAGTGTAATGATTTAACATGATCAGTTTGCGCTTGGAGCTGGTTAACCGCATCATAATAAGGTACTAAATAATCATCTTCTTCTGTTAATAAGTACCCTCGCTGGCCTGACTCAGCTTGTACAATAGACAAATGCAATTGCTCAATAGCAGTTGTAAGCATATTAGTATTATCTAAGCTTTTTTGCGTTAGAGTTAAACCTTGTATGGTATTAAGTGCTAAAAATGCATTACCAACAATAATACTTAGCACTACAACAATAAACGCTGCCCAGGTTACATTAGCCTTGCCTTGCTGTTTTTGCTTGATCATTTAACGTTAGCTTCCCACATTATAAAACTGGTTAATATTATCATTATTGAGAGTCAGAAATTTTTTGTAAACTGTTACTGCAGTCTTGGCAGTTAGCAATAATTTTATCAAGTGCTTCAAGCGCTTTTTGCTTTGGCATATCGTTTTCAAGCACGAGTTTAATAAGCTCTGCGTTCATTGATATACGGTTAAGCGGTGCTCTTGCATCGTGCACTAATTTGTTTAATGGCTCTGTTTGCTTTTCTGATGTCATGCTTTTCCTTAAACCTACTAACTAAAATTTAGGGTTATTTATATTCTCCAATACCGCCATAGGCGTTTAAACGGTTATAAAGTGTTTTAGTACTTATTCCTAGCATTTGCGCAGCAAGGGTTTTATTACCTTGTACCTTATCAAGCGTTGCATGAATCAGTTCCTTTTCAACCTCTTCAATAGTTTGCCCTGCCGATACTTGCTTATCTTCTGTTTGCGTATTCACGCGTGAAAAAGGCGACTCTAAATTAGCCGGCAAAGTAATCTCGCTTGTTTGCGGATCGCTCATTATAAAAGCGCGGTGTATGGCATGGCGAAGCTCGCGCACATTACCAGGCCACTCATAACTTTGCAGCTCTTTTAACTGCGCAGCAGTCCAGCTAAATGAAGTGCCATTTTCATCATTTAATTGCTCTAAAAAGGCTTTAGCTAAAAGAGGAACGTCTTCTTTGCGCTCTCGCAGTGGCGGAATATCTATAGGGAATACAGCAAGCCTAAAGTAAATATCTTCGCGTATTACATTATTTTGTGCCAAATCAGTAAGTGTGCGGTTGGTCGCTGATATAACACGACAATTTGTAGGTATTTCTCGGTTACCGCCTACACGTGTTACTTTTTTAGTCTCAAGTACGCGTAATAAATTAGGCTGCATATCAATAGGCATTTCGGTCACTTCATCTAAAAATAAAGTACCATTGTTTGATTGCTCAAATACGCCTTCTTTGCGTGCAATTGCACCCGTAAATGCGCCTTTTTCATGGCCAAACAGTTCACTACCAATTAGCTCTTTAGAAAGTGCACCACAGTTACTTGCAACTAAAGGGCCTTCGCATTGGCTAGCATTATGAATAGCCTGTGCAACCACTTCTTTACCTGCGCCACTTTCGCCCATAAGCATAACGTTAGCATTAGTTTTAGCTACACGTTCAATCATGTTGTAAAGCTGTTGCATTGGCTCAGACTCGCCAATTAAGCCACCAAAGTGACGTGTAATACCACTTTGCTTTGCTTTTTTAGGTGCTTTTTTAGGACCATTTAATACAAGTTCTAAGTCTTCGCGTTGTAATGGTTTTAATAAATGGCCAATATTGGGCTCACACATATCAGCTAAAATACCTTTTACTGATGGGTGCCCAGATATAAGTGTAATTTTTGGATCTTGGCCAATCATTTTTAAATGATCTAGTAAGTGCAAGCCACTGCCATCAGGCAGCATAAAATCAAGCAGTACATGATCAAAGGTATTATTTTCAAACCACTGATGTGCTTCTTTTAAACTCGTTGCAGTATTAATATTGTGGCCGAGGAATTCGACTATGTGGCAAACGACGTCACTAAATTCTATATCGTCATCAACTAAAAGTATGTTCAACATGATAAATCCCTATGCTTTTTTATTATTCTACGCACCCTAACCATTAATTTAAAGGGTAACGCGAATTTGCTTTCATCAAATTTTTAACTTAGTAATTCAACGATTTATTATACCAACTTAACATTTACGCTGGCTGAAAAAAAACGATCACATTTAATTCTAAAAAAATAATTAAAATCGTTTGTATTTATATAATTATAGCAACTGTTATCATTAAGCTACAAAAAAAGGAGACGAAATGCAGCAATTAAAAACCTTGGTTCATTCTGGTATTAACATTAACCAAGGTACCTCATTTACCCGTTTAACAGCACGTGCCATTGTTATTAAAAATAATAAAATATTACTTATGTATACAGCACGCTATGAAGATTACAGCTTGCCCGGGGGTGGCGTTGATGAAGGTGAAAGTATTGAACAAGGCTTGATAAGAGAGCTTAATGAAGAAACCGGAGCACAAAACATACAGGTTATTAAACCTTTTGGCTTATACGAAGAATATCGCCCTTGGTATAAAGACGACTTTGATATTATTCATATAAAATCGTACTGCTATGTATGCAGTATTGCCGACGAACTTGGTAAAGCCCAACTAGAGCATTATGAGCAACAAAATGGCATGAGCACTAAATGGGTTGATATTAACGAAGCCATTGCCCATAACGAGCGCACACTTGCTAATAGCGAAAAACAAGGACTTTCTATATTAAGAGAAACTTTTTTACTTAAGCGTATAGCTTGCGATCTACTTTAGCTTTTAATCATTATCACCTTGGGTGTTGTAAATTTTGCAGCCCCCAGAATATTTTACTGCATTTATTTTTTTATTTTTGTAGTTAAAGCTTAAGTTAGCACTTAATATTAAAAATAATATCAATATAATCAAATATATATACACTTAACTTTAAAAATATAAAAACTGGCTTTGCCCTTGCACCCTTACAAATAACTAATTTGTAAGGAGATAGAAATGAGTAACACAGTTAAGACGATCAATCCCGCAACTGAGCAAACCATTGAAACCTACACACTGCTTTCTCAAGAAGAGGCAGAGCAGGCAATTGAAAAATCTCACGAAACATATTTAAAGTGGCGTTTAACCTCATTTACCGAACGTGCTAAGCATTTAAATAAATTAGCATCACTTTTTGAAGAACAAAAAGAAGCCATTGCTAAACTAATGACCGAAGAAATGGGTAAAGTTTACGAGCAAGGCTTCCAAGAGGTTGAACTGTGTGCTGGCATTTGTCGTTATACAGCAGAGCATGGCCCTCAAGTACTTGCCGACGAAGAGCGTAATATGGACGGCGGCCGTGCAATTATTAGTTATCAACCAACGGGCGTATTATTAGGTATTCAACCTTGGAACTTCCCGCTTTATCAAGTTATTCGTTATAGCGCAGCTAACATTATGGCCGGCAACACGACCGTACTTAAGCATGCGGGTAACGTTTTTGGCATGGCCGAAAAAATCGAAACACTATTTAAACAAGCCGGTTTTCCTGAGCATTGTTTTAGCAATTTACTTATTGATGGTAAAACAGCCAGCTCACTTATTTCGCACAAAGCAATTAGCGGTGTAACCTTTACTGGTAGTGATGGCACCGGTAAAAAAGTAGCCGAAGAAGCCGGTAAACACGTTAAAAAAACAGTACTGGAGCTAGGTAGTAACGATGCTTACTTAGTACTGGATGATGCAGACTTAGAGCTTGCCGTTAAAACCTGTGTAACAGGGCGTATGATCAACAACGGTGAAACCTGTGTATCAGCAAAACGTTTTGTTGTAGTTGAATCACTTTATGATGACTTTAAAGCCCAAATTAAAGAGCAATTTGAAGCGTTAAAAATGGGCGACCCAATGGCTGATGATACAGACCTAGGCCCAATGGCACGTGAAGATTTACGTGACAAAATTCATGACCAAGTAATGCAATCGGTTAAGGCCGGTGCAAATGTAATTACTGGTGGCGAAGTACCTTCGCAAACGGGTTATTACTACCCACCTACTCTGCTAGATAACTTAGCACCAGGCATGCCAGCATACGATGATGAGCTATTTGGCCCAGTTGCTTCGCTTATTAAAGCAAAAGACAACGACGATGCCATGCGTATTGCCAACAACTCTCGCTATGGTTTAGGCGGCGGTATTTTCTCTAAAGATGAGAAAAAAGCCATTGAACTGGCTAAAAAGCACTTTGATACCGGTATGATCAACATTAACGGTTATGGTCTTGCACAGCCAAACCTACCGTTTGGTGGTGTTAAAGAAAGTGGCTACGGCCGAGAACATGGCGGCTTTGGTATGCGCGAGTTTGTAAATATCAAATGTATTATGATTAATAGCTAATATAGCTTTAAATACCAATAAATAAAAAACCTAAAAGTGGGTAACCGCTTTTAGGTTTTTTTTTCTTTAAAATTAGATTACAGCAGAGCTTATCCTTTACTAAGACCAAACCCCACGAAACTAAATACTAATGGCTGAAAATGTGCATTATTCTTCTTAATCATTATCAACATTAAAAAATAATATAATAAATTCTGAGGCACTAATTGCAGCTAGCTGTATTATGAGCAAAAACATAATACCTATTCCGGCCTGAGGATCAGACTTTATACCAAAAATGAGAACTGGTGCTAAAATAATAGTAAATAATGCAGCTATAATTCTGATAAGAAAGAGTCGTTTATTTTGGTAGTTATTAGCGTTCGCTAAAAAATACAAAACCAAATAAGGTAATAGCATAAACGCAAAGCCAATCTCCGTTGGCATCCAGTACTTAATTGCAACTGCAACTAAAGATAAGGCAGCAAGCGCCTTAACTGGGTAGTACATTTTTTTATAATTCACATGCTTTCCTTTGCACGCAATGCTTCATTAGCACCAAGTAAAATATTGCCGAACAATATAAAAACTTTAACTATGCAATGCAATCTATTTCACTAGACTTAACCTGACAGGCAATAATGAGCGATAACCGGTCATTGAGGATGGCTAAATTTAGGGCTAATTAATAGATAAAGTTGTGTCGTTTATTCATATAGTCAAGCAAACGAGCAACGCGTATATCCTACATTTAAATTTATTTAAAATCTTGAAATACCCTCGGTTATTTGTTGGAATGTGGATAGATGAGCTTGAAGTCAGCAAAAATATGCGTGATGAGCGCACTATTAAA
>Ga0207907_100125_pt1 | contig 50336 bp, 43 predicted proteins | sample LinPmetageLP52_FD_184062 | JGI IMG/M metagenome (GOLD analysis project Ga0207907, IMG submission 184062) | Marine viral communities from the Subarctic Pacific Ocean - LP-52 (SPAdes) | ecosystem: Environmental > Aquatic > Marine > Oceanic | place: Pacific Ocean | collected 2011-08-26
ACTAGTAATAATACATTAAAATGACAACTGCAAAGTGTGTCGGAGATTTAAAATGAAAAAGACGATTAGATTGTCATTGATTGCAGCGTCAGTTTTAGCGCTTACAGCTTGTAATCAAGAAGCAAAAAAAGAACAAGCTGAAGTTAAATTAGACACTGTTGAACAGCAACAAGCATACGGTATTGGTGCATCTGTGGGTAACTTTTTAAACAAAGACCTAGCAGACAAAACAGAAATTGGTATTGAACTAGACCAAGCACTTTTAATCCGTGGTTTTGAAGATGCACTTGCTGGCAATGCAAAGCTTGACGAAGAAAAAATTCGTGAAGTATTAACTGAATTAGATACATCAGTACGTACTAAGCAAGAAGAAAAAGCAAAAGTAGAGTCTGAAAAAAGCAAAGAAGCGGGTGTTAAATACCTAGCTGACAACGCTAAAAAAGAAGGCGTTACAGTAACTGAGTCTGGCCTACAGTACGAAGTACTTAGCGAAGGCGATGGCGAAAAGCCAGTAGCAACTGATGTAGTTAAAGTACACTACAAAGGTACTTTATTAGACGGTACTGAGTTTGATAGCTCATATGCACGTAACGAACCGACAACTTTCCCTCTTAACCGCGTAATTGCGGGTTGGACTGAAGGTTTACAACTTATGTCAGTGGGTTCTAAGTACAAGTTCACTATTCCTTCAGAACTTGCTTACGGCGACCGTGACTTAGGTAAGATTCCAGCTAATTCAACACTTGTATTTGAAGTTGAATTACTTGAAATTCAAAATGAAGAAGCACCAGCACAATAATAAGCTTATTGTGTAAATGCAAAAAGGGACCTTAGGTCCCTTTTTTAATGTGCGTAAATAACATATTAGTTTGCGTGATTAGAAAACAAGTTATCAATAAGCTCATCTTCAAGTGCAAAGCGTGCTTCTAATGCCTCGCCAATAACAGATAAGTCATCATCAAAGCCCTTTAACAAGTCTTCTTTGTCTACTTCAGCGTATTTATCATTAAAATCAAGCGCTATGTCGGTTGTACTAGAAATACGCGGGTAAATAGAGTTTGCTAACTCTTGGCTTTGTAAGCCCTTTTTTTCACATGCTTTTGCTATATCGTCATACACTTCAAAATGGCCTGCAGATAGGTAATCCATTAAAAGCTGGCAAAATGATTCAATTAGCTTTGGCTCTGGTAATGCCTGATCTTGCTTTTCGTACGGCGTAAAGCCTGCAATTTTGCAATAAAGTACAATAAGGTCTTGGCGTTCGTTTAGCCATTTATCAATTACTGTGTGGCTACCACCCCATTTTTGTTGAGCTTTTTCTACACGCGTCAGCATAATTATTCTCCTAGGCTGGGTTGGTTTTTAATTAAAAATATAATAACTCACTGTACATCAAGATATATTTAATTTGAGCGTATATCAACAAGTAAAGTAACCCAGTTGTGAGTTGTATCTTTTTATATTAATTAAGATGGGGGAGTTTTATTGCAGGCAAGAAAAAACCACCAGTTACGGTGGTCTAATTTCTTTCAGTGACTTGTTATAACAAGCTTTCTTATTTTTATGAGATGATTTTTATTGTTATTATTTTAAAACTTTTATTTTTATTGTTTTAAGATTTTTATTGTTGTTTTTGTTAACGCGGGACAAACAATAACAAGGTTTTTAGTATGTTGCAAACATATTAATAAAAAGTTTTAAATGTTATTCTTTTTTGCTTATTTTATAGTCAAAATGGATTAAAACACTCCATTATATTGATCTGCCTCTAGGTAAAGCTGTTTTCGTCCCTAAGCAATAGAGGGTCAGGGAATATGGTGGTACAATCTTGCACAATTTATACAAGTCTTAGGATCATTTACGCCATGAGCGAATTAAAAAACGACCGTTATTTACGTGCACTTGCAAAACAACCTGTTGATGTAACTCCGGTATGGATGATGCGCCAAGCAGGACGCTATTTACCAGAGTACCGTGCAACACGTGCACAAGCGGGCGATTTTATGAGCCTGTGCCGTAATGCAGAACTTGCATGTGAAGTAACACTGCAACCATTACGTCGCTACCCGTTAGATGCCGCTATATTATTTAGTGATATTTTAACAATTCCAGATGCGATGGGTTTAGGCTTGTACTTTGAAACTGGCGAAGGCCCTAAGTTTGAACGCCCTATTTCATCACTTGCTGATGTTAAAAAAATTCCAAAGCTAGACCCTACAGACGAGCTTGGCTACGTAATGAATGCAGTAAGCACTATTCGTCGTGAGCTTAAGGGCGAAGTACCACTTATTGGTTTTTCTGGTTCACCTTGGACACTAGCGACTTATATGGTTGAAGGCGGTAGCAGCAAAGTATTTGGTAAAATCAAAAAAATGGCGTTTGCAGAGCCCCAAACACTTCATTTATTACTAGATAAGTTAGCAGATTCAGTTATCGATTACTTAAATGCTCAAATTAAAGCAGGCGCGCAATCGCTAATGGTATTTGACTCATGGGGTGGTGTATTAAGCCCGCGCGATTACAATGAGTTTTCACTACAATATATGCATAAAATTGTAGATGGCTTAATTCGTGAATACGATGGTCGTAAAGTACCGGTTACTTTGTTTACTAAAAATGGTGGTCAATGGATTGAAGCTATTGCAGCAACAGGTTGTGATGCAATAGGCCTTGATTGGACTATTAATATTAGCGACGCTAAGCGCCGTGTGGGTGATAAAGTGGCTCTACAAGGTAATATGGACCCATCTATGTTACACGGTACACCAGAGCGTATTCGCCAAGAAGTAGGCACTATTTTAGAAGACTTTGGTACAGGCAATGGCCACGTGTTTAACTTAGGCCACGGTATTACACCAGATGTAGACCCTGAAAATGCTGGCGTATTCATTAATGCAGTACATGAGCTAAGTGCTAAGTACCATAAGTAATAGCCACTTAAACAAGCTTTAAAACTGTTTAAAAGTAAAAAGCCCGCTAATTAGCGGGCTTTTTGTTATTTATTTATAAAAGGCTTTAAAAAAACCTTACTCAATAACCTACTTAAATAAGCGATTTAAACCATTTAATGCCGCAACACGGTAGGCTTCAGCCATGGTTGGGTAGTTAAATGTGGTATTTACAAAGTAGTCGATATTATTGCCACCATTTTTTTGTTCCATAATGGCTTGGCCAATGTGAACAATTTCAGATGCACGCTCGCCAAAACAATGTACGCCAAGTACTTCTTTGGTTTCAGTGTGGAATAATATTTTTAAACTACCTACTTCAGTACCAGCAATTTGCGCGCGAGCCAAATGCTTAAACTGAGCACGGCCAACTTCATACGGTACTTTAGCGGCTGTAAGTTCTTGCTCTGTTTTACCTACTGAGCTCATTTCTGGAATGGTATAAATACCGGCCGGAATATCAACAATCAGGCGGTCGTCACAGTTACCACATGCAATTGCATCAGCAGCTATACGACCTTGGTCAAACGCAGCACTAGCAAGGCTTGGGTAGCCAATTACATCACCTACAGCGTAAACGTTATCAACTTCTGTTTGATATGTTTCGTTAACTTTTAATTGGCCACGGCTATCGGCTTTTAAACCAATGGCTTCAAGGTTTAATGTATCTGTATTACCAGTACGGCCATTAGCAAATAAAATACAGTCAGCTTTTACGCGTTTGCCTGATTTTAAATGCATAATAACGCAGTCGTCACGGGTCTCTATTCGGTCAAACTCTTCGTTATGACGAATAACAATACCGCTGTTCCAAAAGTGATAGCTAAGCGCGTCAGATATTTCAGCATCCATAAAAGCAAGTAGTCGGTCGCGTGTATTAACCAAATCAACTTTAGCGCCTAAACCTTTAAATATAGAAGCATACTCACAACCAATTACACCAGCGCCGTATATAAGTACGCGGTGAGGGTCGTGTTTAAGGCCAAGTATTGTATCACTTTCGTAAATACGAGAATGCGTAAAATCGACTTCTGGTGGGCGATAAGGGCGTGAACCCGTTGCTATAACAATCGTTTTAGCCGTTAGTCGCTCGGTTGAGCCGTCATTTCTTTTTACTTCAATCGTGTGCTTATCTACAAAGCTCGCATCACCTTGAAACATATGAATGCGGTTACGGTCGTAAAAGCTACTACGTAAATTAGATTGCTTAGAAATAACCGAACTGGCGTGACGTAAAATATCAGGAAAAGTTAAGCGGCTAGGGCGCTCACCAATATTAAATAACGGGTTTGCTTTGTATTCAATATAGCGGCTAACAGAATGGCGAAGCGCTTTTGAAGGAATTGTTCCCCAATGTACACAACCGCCACCAACAGCTTCTTGGCGTTCAATAACCGCTACTTTTTTGTCGTTTTTTGAAAGGTTCATGGCGGTACCTTCACCGCCAGGACCCGTGCCAATAATTATTGCATCATATTGGTATGTCACGGGTACTTTTTTTTGTTCTGGTTGTTTGGCCACAGCCACTCCTAAATTAATTAAAAGAGGCTTTTAATAACCTCGCATTAAGTGCTAGCCATGCCTGTTTTTGATTTTCCCAGGCGGCTTCCAACTCATGGTATTGTGCCATTAATGCTGAGCGTTCACACTGCTTTGCCATGTTATTTTTTTTAACTTCTAACACTTGTTTTTGTAGTGAACAATAATTTTGCAGTTTTTTCAGCAGTAAATCGTACTCTTGTTGTAATAATGTAATCTTATCTTGTGCTAAAGGCAATTTTGCAAGACGCGTTTGCGTTTTGCTCATTAGCGTTTCAGCCTTTGCTTTTTCGATACGTTCAACAGGTGTACGCTTCAATTTATTAGCTAAACCAACAGCTGCTAAAGAGCGGATCATCCATTTTGTTGGATCGTAATGAAACCATTTAATACCATTACGGTAGTCGCTTGCAAAAATATGGTGGAAGTTGTGATACCCCTCACCGTATGTAAATAACGCTAAAAAGCCGTTATCGCGTGCCGTATTTTTTTCGGTGTATGGGCGAGAGCCCCAAATATGTGCAACCGAATTTATAAAAAAGGTAAAGTGTTGGCTTAGTACTAAGCGTAGTAAACCTGCAAGAATTAACATACCCCACACATCACCAACTAATAAACCAAGCGCAAGAGGCAAACCGACGTTCATAGCAATAGCTAGTTTCAAGTAGTGCTTATGTTGCCACATAACGACTTTATTTCGTTGTAAATCACGACAATTACTATAGTCGTTGTAGCTATCGCCTTGGTAGTCACGTAACATCCAGCCGATATGGCTATACCAAAAACCATTGGTAGCCGCGTAAGGGTCTTTTATTGGGTCGTCAACTTGACCGTGATGTATACGGTGATCGCTACTCCAATGCAAAGCACTGTTTTGTAGTGCAAAAGCACCGCCTAGCGCAAAAATAAATTCAACTGCAGGGTGTGCGTTATAGGTTTTATGTGCCCATAATCGATGGTAGCCGGCAGTAATTGATAAGCCCGCATAAAACATGCAGCCTACAAAAGCAATCCAATGCGCGCTGGTAAATCCGTAGCTAATAGCGTACCAAGGTACAAGTGTGGCAGCCGCCAAAAAGGTTAGGCTAAAAAATAGGACGTTTGTCCAAATAATCGGTGGTTTATTCATAATTCTCAATCTCAGCGTACAACTGTAAGCTAAAATAGTATTTCAAACTCTCGTCGTCAAGTATTAGACTGTACAATTGAGCTAATATCACTAAATATTCATATAAAATAATTCAGGGAGCTGTTGATGTCGGGTGTTAGAGCGCAACAGAAACAAAAAACACGACAGGCGTTAATTCAAGCGGCATTTAATCAGCTGAGTGCTGATCATAGTTTTTCGAATTTAAGTTTACGCGAAGTAGCACGAGAAGCTGGTATTGCCCCAACTTCTTTTTATCGTCATTTTAAAGACATGGATGAGCTAGGTTTAACCATGGTAGACGAAGCCGGTTTAACTCTTCGCCAACTAATGCGTCAAGCACGCAGACGAATAGCAAACGATGGCGGCAGTGTTATAAATACCTCAGTGGTTACTTTTATGGAGTTTATTGATAACTCAAGTAACCAATTTAGGTTGTTGCTGCGAGAACGCTCAGGGACTTCTAAAGCATTTAGAGCCGCTGTAGCCCGCGAGGTAAAACATTTTATTTTAGAGCTGGCTCATTATTTAGAAAGCGAAACTAAATGTAATGCTATGCATGCCTATATTCAGGCGGAATCTATGGTAACGCTCGTATTTAATGCGGGTGCAGAGGCGCTCGATATAGAAGGATTGCAACGCGACGAATTGATTGAGCGCGTTATTTGGCAGCTGCGTTATATTACTCGTGGAGCCGGGCATTACGTAAGAGAAACGAATAAAGAAGCATAGCTTAAAAAAATTGTAAAAAGTTAATATAAGCACGGTATATTGCAGTGCTTATTAATTTAAGCGTCGCTAGTTACGTATTTGTTGTTTTAATTCCCAATATAGACCTATGTTGAATTAAAAAACCCAATTGAATCGTTTTTAAATCTATTGTGTAGAATATTTATGCTTGCTTGGTGCGGCTATGAATGTTAAAAATAGGCTTCACTGAACACACACACAAGAAAACAAGATGCATATTATTCGTTTAATTACACTAAAACTTAACCTCTTACTGCTATGGCAAGTAAGCGGGGATTAGTGTGTTTGCATCGAGTTGAACACTAAAAAACCCCGCAATTGCGGGGTTTTTTTTATCTCGCGGCTGGGATTAATTGAAATTTGGGTAATATAGGAATGAGGGGCAGTTATGCAAGAGCAAGATAAAGTATGGATTTTTGATACCACCTTACGTGATGGCGAACAGGCGCTTAAAGCAAGCCTTACTGAAGATGATAAAATTCAATTAGCACATACAATTAGCCGCTTGAATGTGGATGTGATGGAAGTTGGCTTTCCGGTTTCAAGCCCTGCTGATTTTCGCTCGGTGCAACGTATTGCAACCGAAGTAAAAGGTCCAATTATTTGTGGTTTAGCACGCTCAGTTGCTAAAGACATTGAAGCCTGTGGCGAAGCACTTCGCACAGCACAGCAAAGCCGTATTCATACTTTTATTGCTACAAGCCCTTTGCACCTTGAACATAAATTACGTATGAGCTTAGACGATGCAACGGCAATGGCTGTTAAATCAATTAAATTGGCACGTAACTATACTGATGATGTTGAGTTTTCGTGTGAAGATGCTGGTCGTACGCCGCATTGGGATTTATGTAAAATTGTTGAGCAGGCAATTAATGCCGGGGCTTCAACTATTAACTTGCCAGATACCGTTGGTTTTGTAACGCCAGACGAATACGCCGCGATGATCCGTCATTTAATGAATAACGTGCCAAATATTGATAAAGCGCGCTTAAGTGTGCATTGCCATAACGATTTAGGTTTAGCAGTAGCAAACTCGGTAGCCGCAGTGCAAGCCGGTGCGCGCCAAATTGAGTGTACTATTAATGGCATTGGTGAGCGGGCTGGTAACTGCTCGCTTGAAGAAGTGGCGATGATTATGAAAATGCGCCACGACCACTTAAAAGTATACACCGATATTAAAAGTGAAGAAATTTACCGCGCATCTCGTCAAGTGGCTAAAATTTGTAATATGCCAGTACAACCAAATAAAGCGATTGTTGGCGAAAACGCCTTTGCACATAGCTCTGGCATTCACCAAGATGGTGTATTAAAAGCGCAAAATACTTATGAGATTATGTCGCCAGAAAGCGTTGGTGTGCCAAGCAACCAATTAAATATGACTTCGCGTTCGGGTCGTCATGTTATTGAGCATCGCTTAGAAGAGTTAGGCTATCAAAAATCTGATTACGATATGGATGGCTTATACAAAAGCTTTATCGAATTGGCTGACCAAAAAGGCACCGTATACGATTACGACCTTGAGGCGATGATTTACTTTAATCAAATTAACGACAAAGATGAAAAATACCAATTAGAATTTGTTAACTCAGCCTCTAACTCACAATCAGTAGCAAGCTCTACGATTGGAATGCGAATTGATGGCGAAGCTAAACAAGAAGCCGCGACAGGTAATGGCCCAGTAGAAGCGTCGTTTGCAGCTATTGAACGCTTAACCGGTATGAGCGTTGAAATGATTGAATATAACTTAGAAGCAACAGGCCAAGGCGCAAGCTCATTAGGGCAAGTAAATATTATAGCTAAATACGATGGCCGACCTTACCACGGTGCGGGCATTGCAGCGGATGTGGTTGAAGCGTCGGTACGCGCCATGATCCGTGTTTATAACTTAATTTATCGTGCACAAAAAGTGTCTGATTTAAAACAACAAAGGAAAGCAGGATGAGTAAAACAAACTACAGCGTTGCAGTATTAGCTGGCGACGGTATTGGCCCAGAAGTAATGGCAGCAGCAGAGCAAGTACTTGATGCTGTGAGCAATAAGTTTGGTTTTACATTAAACCGTCAGCATCATGCTATTGGTGGCGCAGCCATTGATGAATTTGGTGAAGCATTACCACCAAAAACACTTAGTGCTTGTGAAAGTGCCGATGCCATTTTATTTGGTTCGGTAGGCGGTCCTAAATGGGAAAACTTACCACCAAACGAGCAACCGGAGCGCGCATCGTTATTGCCGCTTCGTAAGCACTTTGGTTTGTTTTGTAATTTACGCCCTGCACAGTTATTACCTGCATTAAGTGCAGCGTCGCCACTTCGCGCTGATATTAGCGAAAAAGGGTTTGATATTTTATGTGTGCGCGAACTAACTGGCGGCATTTATTTTGGTGAAAAAGGCCGCAGTGGTGAAGGCGCTGAAGAGTTTGCATTTGATACGCAAACATACTCACGAAAAGAAATTGAGCGTATTGCACGCTTTGCTTTTGAAGCAGCAAAACTACGTAGTAACCATGTTACCTCTGTTGATAAAGCCAATGTATTAGCATCAAGCGTATTATGGCGCGAAGTAGTCACCGAAGTAAGCAAAGACTACCCAGAAGTAAGCTTAGATTACATTTACGTAGATAACGCCGCTATGCAGTTAGTTAAGCAGCCTAGCCAATTTGATGTATTACTTTGTGATAACTTATTTGGCGATATTTTGTCAGATGAGTGCGCCATGATCACAGGCTCAATGGGCTTATTACCATCGGCAAGCTTGAATCAATCGGGTTTTGGATTGTACGAGCCAGCAGGCGGCTCAGCACCAGATATTGCAGGTAAAGGCGTTGCAAACCCAATAGCACAAATATTAAGTGCCGCATTAATGCTACGTTACTCGCTAGGGCAAGACGAAGCTGCTCGCACAATTGAAAAAGCAGTAGCAGAAGCCGTAGAAGCCGGCGTTGGCACTCCAGATATTTATCCAAATGCCGGTTACAGCACAAGCGATGTGGCAGCAGCTATCGTTTCACGCATTTAATAACATATTAAAGTTGCAGCACCGTTATGCTGCAACTCAAACAGATTAGGGAATTAGCAAGTGGCCCAAACGTTATACGAAAAAATTTGGCAAGCACACACCGTTGCCAGCATAAACGAGCAAACCGACTTACTTTATATTGACCGCCATTTAGTGCACGAGGTGACTTCTCCGCAGGCTTTTGCAGGTCTACGTGAAAAAAACCGTACTGTACGTTGCCCAGAAAAAACCTTTGCAACGATGGATCATAACGTATCGACTAAAAGCCGATCACTTGATGCCGCAAGCGAAGTATCTAAAAACCAATTAATGGCGCTTGATAAAAACTGTAAAGAGTTTGGTATTGTACTTTACGATTTAAACTCCATTAACCAAGGCATTGTGCATGTAATGGGGCCAGAGCAAGGTATTACTTTGCCAGGTACAACCATTGTATGTGGCGATAGCCATACCTCTACGCATGGTGCGTTTGGCGCATTAGCGCATGGTATTGGTACGTCTGAGGTTGAGCACGTATTAGCAACGCAAACGCTACAGCAAAAAAAGGCAAAGTCGTTAAAAATTCAAATTAACGGTGTTTTGCGTCCAACGGTTACTGCTAAAGATTTAATTATGGCGGTAATTGGTAAGTTAGGTACTGCTGGTGGCACAGGTTATGTAGCAGAGTTTTGTGGTGCAGGCATTGAAGCGCTTTCGATGGAAGCCCGTATGACGCTATGTAATATGAGTATAGAAATGGGTGCAAAGGCCGGTTTGATTGCATCTGACCGAATTACTTATGACTATTTAAAAGGTCGTCCGTTTGCACCAAAAGGCGCTGATTTTGATGCAGCCGTTGAATATTGGGAAACATTAAAAACAGACGAAGGTGCACACTTTGATTTAGTTGTTGAGCTAAATGCTGACGACATTCAACCGCAAATTACCTGGGGCACAAGCCCAGAGCAAGTAATTGGTGTTGATGAGTGCATACCTGATCCAGATAAAGAGCCAGATTTAATTAAAGCCGACGCTATACGCAGTGCGCTTAAATACATGGACTTAAAAGCGGGCGATAAATTATCAAGCGCGAAAGTAGACACGGTATTTATTGGCTCATGTACAAATAGCCGCATTGAAGACTTACGCGCGGCTGCAAAAATTGTTGAAGGCAAACATGTTGTAGCCGGTATAGAAGCATTAATTGTACCGGGCTCGGGCTTAGTTAAAAAACAAGCTGAAGACGAAGGCTTAGCTGATATTTTTAAAGCCGCAGGTTTTGAATGGCGCGAACCGGGTTGCTCAATGTGTTTAGCGATGAACGATGACCGCCTAGAAGCAGGCAAGCGCTGTGCATCTACTTCTAACCGTAATTTTGAAGGTCGCCAAGGTCGTGGCGGACGTACACATTTAGTTAGCCCTGCAATGGCGGCAGCTGCTGCAATACATGGTCACTTTGTTGATATTAGAGGAGAAGCCTAATGAGCGTATTTTTTAGTGGTTTAATGGCCCCACTTGATAAAAACAATGTAGATACTGACCAAATTATTCCTAAGCAATTTTTAACATCAACTAGCCGCGAAGGTTTTGATGCGGCATTGTTTTATGATTGGCGTTACCTAGATAACGACGAGCCAAACCCTGACTTTATTTTAAATCGCCCATGCTACCAAGGCGCGCAAATATTATTAACGCGTGATAACTTTGGTTGTGGCTCATCTCGTGAGCACGCGCCATGGGCGCTTAAGCAATATGGTTTTGAAGTTATTTTAGCTGAAAGCTTTGCAGATATTTTCTTTAATAACTGTGGCAACAACCAAATGTTAGCCATAGCGTTACCTGCCGATACGCTTGAGCAATTGTTTGTACTTAGCGAGCAGCACGACGATATTAACATTGAAATCGATCTTGAAAATCAAACACTAACAAGCAGTAAGTTTTCACCGATTAGTTTTGATATTAGTAAAGAAGTAAAAGAGCGCTTATTGAGTGGCTTAGACTTTATTGGTGTAACCGAAACGCTAAACCCACAGATTGATACGTTTGAAAAACAACTAGCAGCTGAGCGCCCTTGGCAGTAATTGTTTAATCTGTATATTGTAAAGTTACGTATTAAAAAGCACGGCAATTGCCGTGCTTTTTTGTGGGTAAATATTAGGATCTGTACCTAGGACTTAATGCCTAAAGTCAGCCATTAACGCAGGTATACCAGGCAACATGCCTACAATTGCCATTACAGTGGTAAGTAGCACAAACATAATAAGTGGAATCACCCAGCGGCTCATTTTAGTTAGCTCAGCGCTGCGCTCTTTGCAGCCAATAAGCCCTAAGTTATCAAGTAGCATAGTAAGCGACCAACCAAAAGCCGGATTAACCAAGGTTGAGGCAAACACCACAATAGCGGCTGATTGCGTTGTTTTGCCTTCGCGTGTCATTTCCATGCCAGCTTCAAGTAGCGGAATAAACACACCCACAATAAGCGCTACGCAGAGTACAGGCTGCCAAATGGCTAAATCCATAGGGTAACCCCATAAACCAGCAATAATACAAAATAATGCAGTTAAAATGGCGCCCGCCGGAATAGGGCGCTTAGCAATAGCGGCAGGTACAATGTAGGTTCCCCACGATGAGGTAAAGTTAGCACCACCGGCAAGTGAGCCAAATGTTTGTCTAACCGATGCGCTTAGCATTGTATCGTCGATATTCATTTGTACTTTTTCAGTACGTTGCGGATAGCTTATTTTTTGAAATACTTGATGACCTAAAAAATCAGGTGACCACATAGCAACAGCGAGCACTGCAAACGGGAGTACAACAACAAAGCTTTCAAGCGTTGGCAGGCCAAGCATCCAACCTGTGTTTTCGCCCCACCAGTATGCTGGGTTCATATTTGGTAAACCCGGTGCAGTATGAAACTCAAAGGGTGCACCTAAAGCAAAAGCAACCATGCCACCAATAAGGCAGCTTAACGGCACGGCTAACCAACGCTTTTTAAAGTGCTCCAATAGCGCATACAATAAAATGGTGGCTAAAATAACAATAAACGCAATATGCGCCATATCAATGGCTTCAGCCCAAGCAAACAGCTTTTTAACTTGCGAAATAGTACCAATAAAGCCTAAATAAATGAGCAACCCGCCACACACACCTTTACTGGTTAGGCGCGCGAGCATACTTCCTCCTTTGGTTATGGCCAAAATAAAACCAAAGGCACCAATGAGTAAGCCAAACGCCATAGGGTGGCCGCCAGCAGCAACAACAATAGGGATTAGTGGAATAAGTGGGCCATGAGTACCAGCCAAGTTGGCTGTAGGTAAAATAAAGCCCGAAAATAAAATGATAAAAATAGAAACAATGAGTAATTCATAACGCACATTTTCTAAAACAAATGCATCGCTTAAACCAAGAGGCGCTGCAAATGTAGCTGCAATAGCCCCCACCATAACCACTTTACCAATAGTGCCCGCCATTGCTGGTATGGTGTCTTCAAATTCAAATCGGTAATCTCTAAACGGTAAATTAGGACGCCAGCGCTTAGGCTGCATAATTTGTAATTCGTGTTCGAGATACTCGTCGCGAGTATTAAACTCAGAGCTGGGTTTATGAAGCTGCTCGTAGCTTTGAGCATCCTTGTGCGTGTTTGATGGTGCATCACCGGGTGGTGTAGTTTGCATGCGTTCTCCTGCAACATTGTTGCTTAATCAAATAAATACGGCTTTTGTTAAAGCAAATGAATATTGAACATGCAGGGTAGATCAGCTTTTAGGCTGCTATGTATAGGCAAAAGGTCGTGCATGGTTGTTTTTAATACAGTTAATTTAAAAACTGCTTTACGTTAAAAATTATAAAACTACACAAAATGATTTAAAGTTATTATAAATCAATGGCTTGATTTTTATTTCAAGGAGTTTGATTACCGTTTATAACGGGAAATAGTGTTAATAGCAGGTTATTATCCTTTAGTCTTAGTGGTTGTTAAATGAGTGTTTTTATTGAAAATACGTTACGTGGTGAGGTAATCTCCCAAAAATATTACACACTAAAAGTTAAGAGCCTCTGCAATTGCAGAGGCTTATGTTTTAACTGCTAACTTTTACCAAATCATTTCTACAAATTCAGGGTGGTCGATATACGGGTTACGATTACCTTGAAACTCAAACGCTGCTTGGTTGCGGTCAAGTTCCATTTGGCTTACAGGATCGCTGTTATGCCAGTTAAGCAGCATGGCTACAACCCAGCTTTCAAACACTTGATTGCTTGAACCATTAAGTACAGCATTACTTGAGGTCGTTTTGGTTTGCCAAGCGCCTATTACATTTTCGTAGCGCGTTGCCATGTAAAAATAAGCGCGAGCAAAGTCACCTTTAAATTCGTCAATTGGCTCAAATACAGTACCTGAGTAATTTAATGAACTTGCGGCAGAACCTAATTTACTTCCGTTAGTTGATGTAAATGAAGCGCTTGCTACTTCACCAAATGGGAAATTACTACGTTTTGAGTTTACATAACCATCGGTTGCGTAAATATGATGCACATCTGAGTTCATTGGCTCAATAGTGCCGCCAAACCAGCTTTTAGGGAACGAATGCTCACGGTTGTAACAGCCGCCTTCTCCACTATAGTTACCACATTGATCGCTCACAGCAGTATAATTGTAGCTATCTGAACCGTTTGGTTTTTCGCTATACATATCTAAAATGCTGTTATCGTTTTCAAAGTATTGATCACGTGCTGATGAGTCGTAAAAATTCCAAATAGCCGAGTAACCCTGTGCATTATGATCTTTAATAATATTATAAAGCTCAGTTTTTAGTGTATAACCCGATAACCCTTGAGCAGTAACATAGTAGCCTGTGGGTGTTGGATTAGTCCCGCCGCCATCACCAGAGCCACCGCCTAAAGTAAATGCTGTACTGTCGGTGTTACTAAAACTTGCACCACTTGCAAGTGTGGTAGAGCCTTGCTTAAGTGCATAACTGCCACTACCTGTTGAACAACACATGCCATCGCCGTAGCTGTCGCTAATAACTAGTACGTATGTACCATCAGTTAGGCATATTTGTTCATCATATTGTGTGTTTGATGCGTAACCACTGCCGTTAGCGATTGCGCTACCTTGATTGTTATTTACGGCCCAGCTAGTTTCGCTACCGTAATTATCGGTATTAAGCGTTAGGGTAAGGCTATTGTCGGTACAACTTGTTGATGCGCTGCCACCAACGTTTGGTAAAAAGTTATCTACGTATACGGTTTCGCTGCCATCAAATCCACTTACATCGTAAAACCTAAGTCCAACACTAATTGTTTTATCACTGCTTGCTGTATAGCTATGGCTAATTGTTTGCCATTGGTTAGTTTGTGCCTGATTTGAATAGCCTTGGTAGCCGTCCACATATAAGCGCGCCTTAATTTTACCTTCGGTATGGTAAACATCAGCCGAAAAGTTATAGGTTTTACCTGCTTCTACAGTAACTTGTTGTAATAAATCGGTGTTACTTTGCGACCCTGTAGTTACATTTACAGCAGCAGAGCTACTGCCACTTTTAACTGTGCTGGTGGATTGTGAAAGGCTAATTCCGCCATCTATTGTTGTCCATGCATCAGGTGTATTACCTGACCATTGCTCAAAGCCGCCATTAGTTACATTGGCCATTACAGGTAATGAGCCCAGTAACAAAGCGGTACTAATTAATTTGTTTTTATATTTCCCGTGTAACATGATTGTTCCTATTTTTACTTTGAAAGTAAAATATACCCTACATTAGTTCGGTTACAAAATTGTTAATTTAAAATGCAGTAAAAGGCAATAATTACTCTTTAAACTGTTTTTGAAGGTATTTTTATAAATTAATAACTAAATGGAATATCAAAGCAGATTCTATTCTTTTTTTATCTATGCTTAGCCCGTTATCCTGCATACTTAGAAAACCTCAACAGATACACTCTGGATGAGGTAAAACTCATTTTTAACAATACACAAAGTGTGTTGTGTTTAATTTTCAGGGTTATGGGGAATCGATTCATGTTGTTAGGTCAACTAAATGCTGCGGCAAGCCCGCTATCGCAAGATCAAGTACAAAAGCTGCAAGGTTTAGTGGCTGAGCTTAATCCAATTCAACAAGCATGGGTAAGTGGTTACTTAGCCGCTAATGCTAACTCAGCTGCATTAGGTGCTCCTACTGCTGGCGTACCGGCTGCAGGAGATGCTGCAGCGCTAACTATTTTATATGGTTCGCAAACGGGTAACGCAAAAGGCGTAGCAAGCAAAATGAAAGAGCAGGCTGAGTCGCGCGGCTTAGCGGTTAAATTGGTTAGCATGTCAGATTACAAACCAACAGCCCTGAAAAAAGAAAAGTTTTTAACCATCGTTGTATCTACTTACGGTGAAGGTGAGCCACCAGAAGACGCAGAAACACTCTATGAATTTTTAGCAACTAAAAAAGCACCAAAACTAGACGATGTAAAAATAGCCGTTATTGGTTTAGGTGATTCTAGCTATGAGTTTTTCTGCCAAACAGCAAAAGACTTTGAAGAGCGTTTAAATAAACTAGGTGCACAGACCATATATCAACGTGCTGATTTAGATGTAGATTATGAAGAAGAAGCTGCAACATGGATTGCGGGCGCAATTGACGCATTCGAACCTGATTTAAAAGCGCAACAAGAGGCCGCTGGTGGTCAAGTTGTATCAATGCCATTTGGCGCACCAACTTCTGCAGCAAGCCAATATACAAAACAAAATCCATTTGAAGCAGAGCTATTAACTGTTCAAAAAATTACCGGTCGCGACTCAACTAAAGATGTACGCCATGTTGAAATTTCGCTTGAAGGTTCTGACATTACTTACACGCCAGGTGATTCATTAGGTGTGTACTTTTTAAATGACGATGTATTAGTTGATGAAGTACTTACACTTACTCAAATAGATGCAACAAGCATTGTAAAAGTAGGTGATGAAGAGCTAAGCGTACGCGATGCACTTATTGAAAAACTAGAGCTGACTCAGTCATACCCTGGTTTTGTAGAAAAATATGCAACTGCTACGGGCACGCCAGAGCTGCTTAAACTAGTTGAAGATAAAACTGCAATGCGCGCATACATTGAGCCTCGTCAAATATTTGATGTGATTCGCCAAAACCCAGCAAAGCTTGATGCGCAAACATTAGTAGATTGCTTACGTAAACTACAAGCGCGTTTGTACTCAATTGCATCTAGCCAAAGCGAAGTTGAAGACGAAGTACATTTAACACTAGCTCTAGTGCAGTTTGATGCATTTGATAGCGAGCATTTAGGTGGCTGTACTGGTTACTTAACTCGTCGTGCTGAAGAAGGTTGTAAAGTTAAAGTATTTAGCGAACACAACGATAATTTCCGCCTACCTACTAACGATGATACACCTGTGATCATGGTTGGCCCAGGTACCGGTATTGCGCCGTTCCGTGCATTTTTACAAGAGCGTGATTCGCGTGAAGCACAAGGCAAAAACTGGTTGTTTTTTGGTAACCCACATTTTACTCAAGATTTTTTATACCAAGTAGAAATACAGGGTTATTTAAAATCGGGTTTACTTAACAAAGTAGATGTAGCATTTAGCCGCGACCAAGCCGAAAAAGTATACGTACAAGACAAATTACGCAGTAACAGTAAAGACGTGTTTGAATGGTTAGAAGCTGGCGCTCACTTTTATATTTGTGGCGATGCAAATCGTATGGCAAAAGATGTACACAACGCCTTGCTTGATATCGTTAAAGAAAACACAGGTAAGAGTAACGAAGACGCAGAGCAATACTTAAAAGATTTGCGTAGCGCAAACCGCTATCAGAAAGACGTGTATTAATCACGTTTCTTATTTTATTTAACAGCTAACAGCCGTCACTGTAACAAATTTAGGATTTAAAATGAGCGAACAAGATAAAAACGTAAAACTTTCTGATAACGAACGTTTGAAAAGAGAAAGTAACTTTTTACGTGGCACCATAGAAAAAGATTTAAAAGATGAAATTACTGGTGGTTTTACTGCCGACAACTTTCAGCTAATTCGTTTTCATGGCATGTACCAACAAGATGACCGCGATATACGTGGTGAGCGTGCTAAGCAAAAGCTAGAGCCGCTACATAATGTAATGTTACGTGCGCGTATGCCTGGCGGTATTATTAAGCCAGAGCAGTGGCTAGCAATCGATAAGTTTGCAGATGACAAAACAAGCTACGGCAGTATTCGTTTAACAACGCGTCAAACGTTTCAGTTTCATGGTGTGCTAAAGCCTAATATTAAAGGCATGCACCAAATGCTTGATAGCGTAGGTATAGACTCTATTGCTACAGCGGGTGACGTTAACCGTAATGTGCTTTGTACTACTAACCCAGTTGAGTCTGAGTTACATCAAGAAGCTTACGACTGGGCTGCAAAAATTTCTGAGCATTTATTACCAAAAACGAAAGCGTATGCCGAAATTTGGTTAAATGGCGAAAAAGCAGAAACCACAGAAGAGCCAATTTTAGGGTCTAATTACTTACCGCGTAAATTTAAAACAACGGTAACTATTCCACCTAACAACGAAGTTGATGTGCATGCGAATGACTTAAACTTTGTGGCAATTGCTGATAACGGCAAGCTTGTTGGTTTTAACGTATTAGTGGGCGGTGGCCTTGCCATGACGCACGGCGATACAGCAACTTATCCGCGTAAGGCTGATGACTTTGGCTTTATTACGCTAGAAGATACCTTAAAAATTGCAGAGCATGTTGTATCTGTGCAGCGCGATTGGGGTAATCGTTCAAACCGTAAAAATGCAAAAACTAAATACACACTAGACCGTGTAGGTGTTGATGTATTTAAAGCAGAAGTAGAAAAACGCTCAGGCGTTACGTTTGCACCAAGTCGTCCGTTTGAGTTTACTCACCGAGGCGATCGCATTGGTTGGGTTGAAGGCATTGATGGTAAGCATCACTTAACGCTATTCATTCAAAGTGGTCGTATTTTAGACTACCCAGGCAAACCGCTTAAAACAGGTTGTCGTAAAATTGCAGAAGTTCACCAAGGTGACATGCGTATGACGGCAAACCAAAACTTAATTATTGCTGGCGTACCTGCAGATCAAAAAGCCGTGATTGAAGAAATTGCACGTAGCCATGGCTTAATTGACGACACAGATTCGCAGCAACGTAAAAACTCTATGGCGTGTGTTTCGCTGCCAACGTGCCCACTTGCAATGGCCGAAGCAGAGCGTTACTTACCAAGCCTAGTAGAAAAAACTGAAGCATTACTTGCTAAGCACGGTATACCAGATGACAGCATTATTATGCGCGTTGTTGGTTGCCCGAACGGCTGTGGCCGCGCAATGCTAGCCGAAGCTGGTTTAGTGGGTAAAGGCCCAGGTAAGTACAACGTTTACCTAGGTGGTAATTTAGAAGGCACACGTATTCCTAAATTGTACCTTGAGAACGTAGGCGAAGACGTTTACTTAGAAGCATTCGATAAGCTAATTGGCCAATGGGCAAGCGAGCGCAATGACGGTGAGTGTTTTGGTGACTTTGTTATACGCAAAGGCATTGTTGCTGAAGTAAAAGTATCAGTAACCGATTTTCACGCTTAATTAAATACCAGCGCTTTGGCGCTGGTGAGGTTTGGAATTTACCATGAGTGAATTTAAAAACATTTTACAGCTAGATAAACAAAGCCAAACGGCTATGTTAGCTGATGCTAATGGTTTACTAGCGAATATGAGCGCAGAACAGCGCGTTGCATGGGCGCTTGATAACTTGCCTAATACGGCTTTTTTATCATCTAGCTTTGGTATTCAAGCGGCAGTAATGCTGCATTTAATGACCTCACAACGTCCAGATATTCCTGTTGTATTAACCGATACCGGCTATTTATTTCCTGAAACGTATCAGTTTATTGAGCAAATGAGTGAGCGTTTATCACTTAACTTAAAGGTGTATAGAGCGCCGCTTAGCCCAGCATGGCAAGAGGCTAAATTTGGTAAACTATGGGAGCAAGGCGAAGACGGCATTAAGCAATATAATCAGCTTAATAAAGTAGAGCCGATGACCCGTGCGTTAAAAGAAATAGAAGCAGGCACGTGGTTTAGTGGTCTGCGCCGCGATCAATCATCTACACGTGCTGATAAACAGTTTGTAGAAATTAGCCGTGGTACCGTTAAAGTGTACCCGATTATTGAATGGTCTAACCGCGACGTGTATCAGTATCTTACTAAGCACGATTTACCTTACCACCCATTATGGGAGCAAGGTTATGTGTCGATGGGTGACGTACATACAACACGTAAGTTAGAACCAGGAATGACTGAGGAAGAAACCCGCTTTTTTGGTTTAAACCGAGAATGTGGACTACACATGGATGGTGATGGTATTTAACGCCACTACAGTGTAGTTAAATTGCAAATAAAAACGCAGCTTCGGCTGCGTTTTTATTTTTTTATTAGGGTACAAAAAATTGCCTAATTAAGTATTTTTTATTAGACTCAAGGCATTAAAGGATTAATTAAAGCAGGAACGCTATGAAATACTTTACCTACTTAGCTATATCAATCATGGCTATTGCAGTCATCTCTTTGTTTTATATAAAAAAGCCCGATGGTCAAACATGGCTTTCTGCATCATCAATTAGCAGTGAATCTCAGCAAATTAAAGAAAAAATGGTCGCGCTATCTAGCAATACTTTGGACCAAGCAGTGCAGGGCGTTAAGCAAGCTGGCGATAAAATTGCGAGCAGTATTTCTGATGAACCAATGCCTGAAAGTACCACCTCAAGCAGCAAAATTTTTAAGTGGCAAGATGAAACAGGCCAATGGCACTTTTCTGATACACCTAACCCGCATGCAAAAAGTATTGAAGTAAAACTCGATCCTAAAGATATTACTGTTATTGCAGCAGAAGACACGTCTATTTTAAATACCTCTCCAAGTACAAATACAATGTCGGCTGCACCAGAGGGGATCAGTATTTTGAACCCAGACTCTGTTAAAAAGCTATTTAATGATGCCGAAAATGTAAAAGACAAACTAGAAAAACGTAATAAAGAAATTAATAATTTAAGTGCACTCTAATTATTTAGAGTGCGTGCTTTTATGGTTTTTTAAATAACGTTTTTCGGCTTCCATCAATAATACGGTTAAATATATTTTAGTGGGAAGTGACAGCAGCACGCCTACAGCAATGCATGCCGCGGCTATAATTATTCCTTTAATACCATGATTAACAGTGAAGTAACTCGACGCAATTAAAGTGTGGCCAGTCACAATGAGGCACAACCCAAGCACTATTGATGTTTTAAGCAGCCTAATTATCATTATTTGCGACATAGTTACCTCACTAAGAGTTACCTTAGTGTAGGCATGCTTTAAAGGCTTAGCATTGATTTAAGACAACAAACAGCACACATAAAAAAGCCCAGCTTATTACTAAACTGGGCTTTTAAATGTATTAACTACTGTTTTTATTAGTCGAGCATATTACGCAGTACATATTGTAAAATACCGCCGTGTTTGTAGTAATCCCACTCTTTAGGGGTATCAATACGTACATCAGCACTCAAGGTTACTTTTTTACCTTCGGCATTTGTAGCAATAACGGTTACTTCATCGGTTTTATCGTACAGGCCATCAATATCAAATTGTTCTTGCCCTGTTAACCCATGTGACTCGTAGCTTTCACCTTCTTTAAATTGCAGAGGTAATACACCCATACCAATTAAGTTAGAGCGATGAATTCGCTCATAGCTTTGTGCTACAACCGCTTTAACGCCTAGTAAAAGTGAGCCTTTGGCCGCCCAGTCACGAGATGAACCCGTACCGTATTCTTTACCCGCTAAAATAATGAGAGGCGTATTATTTTTTTGATACTCCATAGCTGCATCGTAAATGCTTGCTAAATCGTTTTCTGGTTGTGTACGTGTTACACCGCCCTCAGTACCCGGGGCAAGTAAGTTTTTAAGACGTACATTGGCAAACGTGCCGCGCATCATTACTTCGTGATTACCACGGCGTGAGCCATACGAGTTAAATTGCGATTTTTCTACACCTTTCTCTTGCAAGTATAAACCTGCTGGCGCTTCTGCTTTAATAGCACCTGCTGGAGAAATATGGTCAGTAGTTACTGAATCCCCAAGCTTAGCTAAACAACGTGCGCCCTCAATCGTTGGAATACCCGGAGGTTCTACTTTCATACCATCAAAAAATGGTGCTTTTTTAATGTAGGTAGATGCGTCATCCCAATCATAAAGTTTGCCATCAGGTATTTGAATTTGCTGCCAGCGGCTATCGCCTTCGTAAACGTTAGCGTAGCTTTTTTCAAACATTTCTTTAGTTACTGTTTCTTTAACTAGGTCGCTCACTTCTTTAACGCTTGGCCAGATGTTTTTAAGGTAAATATCGTTACCATTAGCATCTTGCGCAAGGGGTTCGTTGTATACGTCAATGTCGGTTCTGCCGGCAATGGCATAGGCTACAACAAGTGGAGGTGAGGCTAAAAAGTTCATTTTCACATCTTGGTGAATACGCCCTTCAAAGTTACGGTTACCCGATAAAATAGAGCTAACCACTAATTTATGCTTTTGAATCGCATCTGATATTTCAGTCGCTAGTGGACCTGAGTTGCCAATACACGTAGTACAGCCATAGCCTACCAAGTTAAATCCTAGGCTTTCTAGGTCGTCCATCAAGCCTGCTTTTTCTAGGTAGTCGGTAACTACTTTAGAGCCTGGTGCAAGGGATGTTTTAACCCAAGGTTTTACATTAATGCCTAATTGCTTCGCTTTTTTAGCGACTAAGCCTGCGGCTAAAATAACACTTGGATTAGAGGTATTGGTACAGCTGGTAATTGCGGCAATAACACAAGCGCCATCATTTAGCTCAAACTCTTGGCCTTTAAATTTAACTTTAGCGGCACCCATAAACTGTGCTTCGTCTACTGGCTCATCTGGATTTGTTGTTGGGCCTTCACTTTCAATACGAGCTTGCTCTTCATCGCTTTTATCGCGACGAGCCATACGCTCATCTTGAAAGCCTTTTAAATGCTCGCCAATTACTTCACCCGCTTTATTTAGGGCAATTCTATCTTGTGGACGTTTAGGGCCTGCAAGGCTTGGTACAACATCGTCTAATTTAAGTTCGAGTGTATCGGTGTAGCTCGCTTCGTCGCCATCGTTACGCCATAAACCTTGGTGTTTAGCATAATCTTCAATTACCTTTAGGTGTTTTTCGTCGCGGTTTGTTAAGCGAAGGTAGTTAATGGTTTCATCATCAATCGGGAAAATACCACACGTAGCGCCGTATTCTGGTGCCATATTCGCTATGGTTGCTCTATCGGCAAGTGGTAGGTCGGCAAGGCCGTCACCATAAAACTCTACAAATTTACCCACTACACCATGGTTACGCAGTATTTCGGTTACTGTTAATACTAAATCGGTTGCGGTTGTACCTTCAGGTAATCTGCCGCTTAGCTTCATACCGACTACTTGTGGAATCAATAAACTAATTGGCTGACCAAGCATAGCCGCTTCGGCTTCAATACCGCCTACGCCCCAACCAAGTACACCTAAGCCATTAATCATGGTTGTATGAGAGTCGGTACCTACGAGAGTGTCTGGGTAAGCGAATTTTTTGCCATCGCGCTCTTCATTAAAAACAACACGGGCTAAATACTCTAAATTCACTTGGTGAACAATACCGGTTGCTGGTGGCACTACTTTTAAATTATCAAAAGCGGTTTGTCCCCAGCGTAAAAATTCGTAACGTTCTTTATTTCGGTCATATTCAAGCTTGGCATTTAAATCAAATGCACCATCATTACCATAACCATCTACTTGTACCGAATGGTCAATAACAAGTTCAGCTGGCGATAACGGATTTATTTTTGCAGGATCGCCACCTAGTTTTTCCATTGCGTCACGCATCGCGGCTAAATCAACAATAGCGGGTACACCGGTGAAATCTTGCATAACTACGCGAGCTGGAGTAAAGGCAACTTCAGATGCAGGTTTTGCTTGAGGATCCCAATTAAGGAGGGCTTGAATGTCTTGTTCTTTAATATTTGCGCCGTCTTCGTTTCGAAGAAGGTTTTCAAGTAATACTTTTAAGGAGAAGGGCAATCGTTTCGCTTTGTCGCCAAGTCCTTTTAGAGAATGAATATGATATTGCTCACCGTTTATTGTGAGCTGATGTTGGGTATCGAAACTATTATTCATTATTTGCCCCTTTATGAATTATAAAAATATTTTGAAGAGTGACCTCTGTAGTACTTGAGTTGCAAAGTGCATACCAATGTAAAAAGCCGTCTTTAGAGAACGAATTTTATACAATTATTATAGTAGAGATGATGCTGAAAAATTTAATTTCAAGAGATGATTTGAAAGACGAGGTAAGGTCAAAAGTTATTTTGACCTTTATTAATTACTGTAACCAACCTTGTTGCTTAGCTTTAATACTTAAATAAAGTAGAGCAATGGCAATTATGATTACAAAAACAGGCATAAATACAGCACTTGCGCCAAGCAGCTCAATACTGTTTATAACTACAAAGTTATAGTACTGCTGTAGTAAAATAGCACCGAGCGACAGTGCAAAAGTAGGTATTGCAAGAGAGTTTTTAGTAAGTAGAAACAGACAACCCAAAGTGCTTCCAAATACAGCTATAGCAAAGGCAATAGTTGACCAAATAGGAACGTTAGAGTAGGCAGCTTGTTGATCTAGCGGTAGTTTACCTATCATTTCGGGTGTCATCATCATGTGCATAGCAAATGCAATAACGCCAAGTAAGTTCCATACAAGTGCCGCCCATACAGCGGGTTTAAACCAGGTGGCTGGTGTGTTTTGTGACATATTATTACCTTGTTTTTATTATTATTAGCTAGGTAATTAAAGAGCAAAAAGGCCAACTATACAAGGTGGCCTTTTTATATAAAAAGAGGTTTTTTAAATACTTAACCAAATGAAATAGGACGACGACCTGTTTTATCGTCAACTTTTGGCTTTTTAGTGCGCTTGCGCTTAGCTTTAGCTGGCTGATTTGTTGGTTGTGGTGCAGCTTGCTTTGATTCTGCTTGAGTTTGTGCAGCAGGTTTTTCTGCAGGAACTGCATCTTCACTTAACGCAAGTTGAAAAAACTCACCATCGAATTCTAGTACATCGCCACTGTATAATTTTTTCCGCTTTATTGTACAAATTTCATGGTTAACACCCACATAGCCTTCAGTGATTAGGTTTTTAGCTTGGCCGCCACCTTCAACTAAGTTTAATACTTTTAATAATTTACAAAGCTCAATCGGCTCTTCTTCTAACTCTATTTCTATATATTCTTCGTTCATATTTGCTCTCGGTGGGGTAACGCACAGGCTTTAGTATAAAGGCTTACAGCGACTTTTGCACCAAAGCAAGTAACTTTAGATAGCTGTAATACACAATTAGTTATGAAAGTTTTTAGGTATTTTATCTGTCTTTAAAAAAACTGAAGCAATTAAAAGTTAAGCTTCGTTGCAATCTTTTTTACGTATGGCTCGCTAATTGCTAAAACTCTGGCGGATTAATCAATGTGTAATGAATACATATAAAACGGAGTAGAAAATGGGCGTAAGATTAGCAATGAAAAAAGAGCTAATGGGCTTAGATAATTCAGATATGTTGACCGCAGATGATGTTAGGTCACATCTTACTAATCAAGTAAAAGAGCAAAAGGAAAATGCTGAACGTGGTTTTTCTGTGATTTCAAAATTTAACGATCACCATAGTCGTTTAGTGAGTGGCGATATGAAAAAAAAATCGGTACTTGAATTTCAACGCCATCGTTTATTTAAAGAAGTTTTATATACTCGCAAAAGTGTGGATGCTTGGTTGGATAGCCAAACAAATTAAATTGCTATAAATAGTTACCTTTAATAGACTACAAGCGTAATCAAAAGGGGTAACTATGAAAAATGGAATTTTAATGTGTGTGTTGGCATTACCATTAGCTGCGTGTCAACAACCTACCGTGTATGTATTTAGTGAAAACTTGCAAGATGAACAGAGCAATCAGCTCGATGCTGCGCTAAAAGCACAATCGCTCCCTTATGAATATGTAGAGCTGGCAATCCCACCTGACTTTGGTGAAGCCACATTACTCTTATCAAGTGATAAGATTTATTCTAAAGAAACTGAGCAACTTGCGGCTATAATGCAGGGGCTAGGTTACGAGCCACAAGTTAACTATACAACGCGTTCAAATCATTTTTATGGTGATGGCAACATAGGTTTTTATTTAAAAAATGTAGTGGCGGGTACAACCTTTGTTATGCCTAAAAGGTTACGAACAACTCAATGCAGCGAAGACAAGTACAATGATTTACTTGTCACATTTACAGATAAATATGCTGACTTTACCTTACCCAGTGGCGCTGTTGTAAGGTTAGGTTGGGAGTTTTCATATGGTTACGTTGTCATTTATTACAAAAATTATTCGCAAACATACAGTCACTCACAACCACTTGTAAATACCCCCTTTGGTGCCAAGCCTTCAGATACTTACACTTTTACTGCGCACGTTAATAAGCCCAGTTGGCTTGATTGCTCATTGCAAATTGTTTATATGGATTGAGTGATAGAGTTAACCGTGAGTTTCTATATGTTCACTAAGTTTTGCAATACGCAAACTCATACCTTCTATAATTCGGTCTTTAATTTTTTCACGGATAACATTAGGTAAGCGGGTGAGTGCTTCAGGGGTAATAGCAAGAACTATGCTGTCGGTTTTAGCGCGAGCGCTAGTACTACGCTCTCGGTTATTTATAAAGGCACCTTCACCTATAAATTCACCGGGCTCTATAGTGCCAAGTTCTAGCAAATGATTATGTTTAAATACTAATAACGCGCCGCTAAGTACAATGTACAAACGTTTGTCGTTATCGTATTGCTTAAATAAAAATTGATGCTGGCTTACTAAATACAACAGGCCGAACGACTCTAATAAGACTTGGCGCTCGCTGAGCGTAAATTCCTTAAAAAAGTGCAGCCTGTTTATAATTTCCATTTGTTTAAACAAAGGAATATGTTCGATTAGCTTCATCAATAACCAAATGTGTTAAAAGCGTTTAATCAGCTAATATTGCGCTCTTTTAATTTTCGGGTCAACGTGTTGCGTCCCCAACCAATTTTTATAGCAGCATCTTGCTTATGACCAGAACAATTAGCCAAGGCGGTTTTAATTAAACGAGTTTCTAGCTGGGCTTGAATGTCAGGCCAAATATTTTCTTTGCCTTGTTTAAGCTCTTGATTAAGCCATTGCTGAAACGCATCTAGCCAATCACCTTCTTCTTGGGTCGGCGAAGCATCCAGAATCTCCGGCGGTAAGTCTTGCTCGCTTACAAGCTCACCGGGTGCCATAACTGTAAGCCAGCGACACGTGTTTTCTAATTGGCGCACATTGCCTGGCCAATTAAATAAACGTAATTGCTCAGTCGCTTTAGGGCTCAGCACTTTGCTTTCTACTTGTAGTTCTTTAGCACTTTTATGTAAAAAGTGCTGCGATAAGCTTTCTATATCTTCAGTGCGCTCTCGAAGAGCGGGTAAACGTAGGCGCACAACATTAAGACGATGAAATAAATCATCCCTAAACTTGCCCTGTTTAACTAAATCTTCAAGGTTTTGGTGAGTAGCCGCAATAATACGGACATCTACTTTTATACTTTGATGGCCACCAACGCGATAAAATTCACCATCGGCAAGTACGCGCAATAAACGTGTTTGTACATCAAGTGGCATATCACCAATTTCATCTAAAAACAGTGTGCCGCCATTGGCTTGCTCAAAGCGGCCTTTACGTACGCTATCTGCGCCCGTAAATGCGCCTTTTTCGTGGCCAAATAACTCTGACTCAACAAGCTCTTTTGGAATGGCTGCCATGTTAAGTGCAATAAATTGATTTTCTTTACGTGGACTATGATTGTGCAGCGCACTGGCGACAAGTTCTTTACCTGTGCCAGATTCTCCATTTATTAATACGCTCATGCTAGAAGCCGATAGTTTACCTATCGCTCTAAACACTTCTTGCATTGCGGGCGCTTCACCAATTATGTGAGCACTTTTAGGTGGAGCTTGCTTTCGTTTAGTTTTTTTAGTGGAGTTTGCTCTGCATGCGCTTTCGACGAGAGCTACTGCTTCGTTTAAATCAAACGGCTTAGCTAGGTATTCAAAAGCACCTTTTTGGAATGCATTAACTGCTGAGTCTAAATCAGAATGGGCGGTCATTATAATAACCGGCAACCCAGGGTTTTGCTCTGCGATAAGTTCAAGCAACGCCATACCATCCATGCCTGGCATTCTAACGTCAGAAACTAAAACAGTAGGTTGGCTAAACTTTAGTGCGCTTAGTACATCTTGCGCATTAGCAAAGCTCTCCGTGTTAAACCCTGAACGGGTTAGTGCCTTTTCAAGTACAAAGCGAATTGAGGCATCATCATCTACAAGCCAAACTGTTTTCATGCAAACTCCAAACATTAATCTGCAAAGGGCAGATAGATATTAAATTCAGTATGTCCAGGCCAGCTATCGCATTCTATATAGCCATCATGTTGATCTATCAGCGTTTGCGCTATTGAGAGTCCTAATCCAGAGCCACCTTCTTTATTGGTGATCATAGGGTAGAACAGTGTTTCGCGTACACTGGGATCAATTCCTGGTCCGTTATCAGATATTTGGATCAACAAGGCTTTTTTAGGTGCTTTACCTGGGCGACGATGCTGATGATTAATGCGGGTTTTTATTGTTATTTCACCGCCATCTACAAGCGCCTGTTGGGCATTTCGTACAATGTTTAATACTACTTGCTGAACTTTGCCTTGATCAATGTATACATCAGGAATACTTGGGTCGTAATCTTTAACCAAGCTAATGTTAGAACAATTATCTAACGTACTTAGCCTTGCAACTGATTCAAGTGATTGATGTATGTTGCCATACGATTTTTGTGGAAGTTGATTGGGCCCCAAAAGCCTATCTACTAATTCACGTAATCGGTCGGCTTGCTCAATGATGAGCTCAGCACATTGATCTCTTTCTTGTTGATCAACCTCATACTGCAATAACTGCGCCGCTCCGCGAATCCCACCTAAAGGATTTTTAATTTCGTGCGCTAAGCCTCTAATTAGGTTTCGGGCAGCTTGGTATTGATGCATTTGATTAGACGCTTGGTCGTGCTTAATTTCGTCATCGGTTTGGCGCCACTCAAATAAAATATAAAGCGAGCCATTAAACTTAATTTGTCGTGTACTTACGGCTACTTTCGCATGGCGAGAATCGCTAAAAACCACGTCAGCTCTATGCTGCTGGCAATCTACACCTTCAACTAGTGAGTATTGTTTAATACGCTCTAAATCGATTGAATGGTAGTTAAAAAGGCTATCAAAAGGTTGATCTAATAGGCGTTTATTACCAAGGCCAAGCAGTTCACTGGTACTGTTATTGGCATATATTACAATAAAGTTTTTATCAAGTAATATGATAGCGGTTGTTTGATTTTGCCAAATGGCATCGAGTAGCTCAGGGCTAAAGTTTTTATTATTAATCATAGCTGCACCATTTTAGTGCGTTGATGTTTGCAAGCAAGTTATACGGTAAAATACACTGCTGCACGTTGAGTAATACCCCAATTTAATTACTTAGGCTTAGCCCTTTTCGGTGCATAAAAAATATACAGGGCTCGCTTGTAGCAATAACTTGGTTTTTACTATTAAAAAGCTTTAATTGTAGTGTGTGCTGACCACGTTCTACATCCCTTATTGCAAAGGTTGAGCTGTCACTGGCAGGGCCGTGTGCTTTACCATCAATAAAAAGTTGTATAGTAAAACCAGTTTCAAAGCGTGGTTTTATTCGGCTAGTAACATAAACAGTGCCGGTATTTTCACGAATAGTCTGGTTATGATCAGGTGAGGAAATGGCAATACTAAAGGCCGCTTGTTGAGGCTGGGGTTGCTCGTCAAAAATGTCAGTATTTGTTGCAGGTATATTAAGATCTTGGCTGGTAAGCTTTACCTCTTTAGCACCTTTATGAGGGGTGTCTGAGAACACTAATACGCCATTTTTATCTTTCCAAGCGTATATTTTTGTTTCACCGGCATAACTATAATTACTTAATCCTAAAGTAATTAATAGTAATAAAATCTTGTTATTCACTCTGCAGCCCTGCATTTTTATCGGTAACTTAACTTTAGTGGAGATTGACTAATTTTACCATTAAAAAAGCCCGCAAAGCGGGCTTGAGAACACACATATTTTTTACAGCTTAATTAACAGCTGTAGTACATTTCAAACTCAACTGGGTGAGTTGTCATGTTAAGCTTTTCAACTTCTTTAGACTTAAGTTCGATGTAAGCATCGATTAAGTCGTCAGTGAATACGCCACCTTGAGTTAAGAATTCACGGTCTGCGCTAAGTGCAGATAGTGCTTCGTCAAGTGATGCTGCAACAGTTGGAATTTCTGCTGCTTCTTCAGCTGGTAAGTCGTATAAATCTTTATCCATAGCATCGCCAGGGTGGATCTTGTTTTTGATACCATCAAGGCCAGCCATAAGCATTGCTGAGAAAGCAAGGTATGGGTTAGCTGTTGGATCCGGGAAGCGTACTTCAATACGACGACCTTTTTCAGATGGAACCACTGGGATACGGATTGATGCAGAGCGGTTACGTGCAGAGTATGCAAGCATAACTGGTGCTTCAAAACCTGGTACTAAACGTTTGTACGAGTTAGTAGATGCGTTTGCAAAAGCGTTAATTGCTTTAGCATGCTTAATGATACCGCCAATGTAGTAAAGTGCATCTTCAGAAAGACCGCCGTACTTATCGCCAGCAAAAAGGTTAACACCGTCTTTAGCTAAAGACTGGTGACAATGCATACCAGAACCGTTATCACCAACAACTGGCTTAGGCATAAACGTTGCTGTTTTACCATATAAGTGAGCCATGTTATGGATAACATATTTCATTTCTTGGATTTCATCCGCTTTTAATACCATTGTATTAAAGCGAGTAGCGATTTCGTTTTGACCTGCTGTTGCTACTTCGTGGTGATGTGCTTCTACTACTTGGCCCATTTCTTCTAGAACTAGACACGTAGCTGAACGCCAATCTTGGAAGTCATCAACAGGAGCAACTGGGAAGTAACCGCCTTTAACACCTGGACGGTGACCAGTGTTGCCATCTGCATATTCTTTATCTGAGTTCCAAGCAGCTTGCTTAGAATCAATTTTGTACATAGAACCAGACATATCTGATTTGTATTTAACATCGTCAAATACGAAGAACTCTGGCTCAGGGCCAAATAAAACAGTGTCTGCAATGCCTGTAGAACGCATGTAATCTTCAGCGCGCTTAGCAACAGAACGCGGGTCGCGCTCATAACCTTGTAATGTAGATGGCTCTACTACGTCACAACGTAAAATTAATGTAGCTTCTTCAGTGAAAGGGTCTAATTTGATTGACTCAGGAACTGGCATTAATACCATGTCTGATTCGTTTATGCCTTTCCAGCCTGCAATTGAAGAGCCGTCGAACATTTTACCGTCTTCAAAAAAGTCTTCATCAACTTGGTGATGAGGAATAGAAACATGCTGTTCTTTACCCTTAGTGTCAGTAAAGCGTAAATCAATGAACTTAACGTCATTTTCTTTAATAAAATCTAAAACCGATTGTGACATGTGTCCTCCAACTATTGGGTTTTGTTATTGCTGCATAATTGCTTTGATATTTACTAAGCTGTTTTTGTGCCATTATTGTAACTGGCTGTTTATAAATTAAAAAAATATCATTGCATCAAAATGGAATATATAAACGCACTGCTTTGGTGCGTAAATATTCCATTTCGGTGCAAAATTTACAGAGCGTAATTTGTTGTTAATTTAATCAGCTGGAATTAGCATAACCTAAATGCAAAAGAGTAACAAAAAGATCGGAAAAATAGTCAAAAAGAGGTTTTTTTGAAAAATAATTGAAATTTAATTCATATAATTGTCATATAAAAAACAGATACTTAGTAAAAGTATTGAGAAAGTTTTAAAATATGTATTGGATAAACTTTCATCCATGTCATTAATGAGGGATAATATGCGCCCTTTTAAATCCTATGCTGGGACATCTCGCGAAAGCGTGGATGAGTGCGTAGATCTTGCAGGATCATTGAGAATTTAATTTCTCTGAGTAAATATATGAGCATCGAAAAGTTAAGAAATATAGCGATTATCGCGCACGTTGACCACGGTAAAACAACTCTGGTTGACAAACTACTTGAGCAATCAGGTACATTAGAAACACGCGGCGGTAACGAAGAGCGCGTGATGGACTCAAACGACATTGAGAAAGAACGTGGTATTACCATTTTGGCTAAAAACACAGCCATTTCTTGGAACGACTACCATATCAATATCGTAGATACCCCGGGACACGCCGATTTCGGTGGTGAAGTTGAACGCGTACTTTCGATGGCTGACTCAGTATTATTACTTGTTGATGCTCAAGAAGGTCCAATGCCACAAACGCGTTTCGTAACGCAAAAGGCATTCGCGCAAGGCTTAAAGCCAATCGTAGTTATCAATAAAATTGATAAGCCAGGTGCACGTCCTGATTGGGTTATGGATCAAATCTTTGATTTATTCGACAACCTAGGTGCAACTGACGAACAGTTAGACTTTAAAGTAATCTACGCATCAGCTATCAACGGCTGGGCAACATTAGATTTAGACGAGCCATCAGAAAACATGGAACCTATGTTCAAGATGATCGTTGAAGAAGTATCACCACCGGATGCAGATCCTGAAGGTGACTTCCAAATGCAAATTTCTCAACTAGATTACAACTCTTATGTTGGTGTAGTTGGTATTGGTCGTATTAAACGTGGTTCTGTTGCTCCTAACCAACAAGTTACTATTATCAGTGCTGATGGCACTACACGTAATGGTAAAATTGGCGCAGTACAAAGCTACCTAGGTCTTGAACGTATCGAAACTGATAGAGCTTACGCTGGTAACATCGTAACTGTAACAGGTATTGGTGAGCTTAAGATTTCTGACACAGTTTGTTTCCCAGGAAACGTTGAAGCATTACCACCACTAAGTGTTGATGAGCCAACTGTAACAATGACATTCTCTGTAAATAACTCACCTTTCTGTGGTAAAGAAGGTAAGTTTGTAACGTCACGTAACATCCGTGAGCGTTTAGACAAAGAATTAGTACACAACGTAGCACTTCGCGTTGAAGATACTGCTAGCCCAGATAGCTTCCGTGTTTCTGGTCGTGGTGAATTACACCTAGGTATCTTAATCGAAAACATGCGTCGTGAAGGTTACGAGCTTTCAGTTTCTCGTCCAGAAGTTATCTTACGTACTGTTGATGGCGTTCTAGAAGAACCGTTTGAAACAGTAACTATTGACTGTCAAGACGAGCACCAGGGTTCTGTTATGGAACAAGTTGGCCTACGTAAAGGTGAACTTACTAACATGACTCCAGATGGCAAAGGCCGTATGCGTTTAGATTTCATGATCCCTAGCCGTGGTTTAATTGGTTTCCAAACTGATTTCATGACGCTTACTTCGGGTTCTGGTCTTATGTACCATACGTTCGATCATTACGGTCCTCACAAAGGTGGCGACATCGGTGTTCGTAAGAACGGCGTAATGATTGCAAACGCAACGGGTAAAGCACTTACTAACGCATTATTTAACTTACAAGAACGCGGCCGTTTATTCATCGGTCACGGTGTTGAAGTATACGAAGGTATGGTTATCGGTATTCATAACCGTGATAACGACCTTACAGTTAACGCCCTTAAAGGCAAGCAGTTAACTAACGTACGTGCATCTGGTACTGATGAAGCGCAAACGCTTTCTCCACACCTTAACTACTCACTTGAGCAAGCGCTTGAGTTCATCGATGATGACGAGCTAGTTGAAGTTACTCCACTAAACATTCGTATCCGTAAGCGCCACCTTACTGAAAACGAACGTAAACGTGCGGGTCGTGCACCTAAGTCATAATCTATTAATTTAGAATAATGATTTTAAAAGCCGCTGTATTGAAAAATACAGCGGCTTTTTGTGTTTTGGGGTTGGTAAATTTTGGTTTCGAAAATCTTTGGCAATTATATAATGAATGTCGATAACTCTTTTTATTAGGTAGATGATTTTTTTAGTAACATGCGTACTATTTCACTGGAGCAAGTGTGATGAGTTCAATTAATGTAAAGTTTGAATCACGTTCAGCCAAAGATAATTTTAGAGTCGCTACTACTAGCTATGAGTTAGCTAGGCGAGCAAGTGAAGAATGGGAAATCGAGCATCACTGTATAACAGGAATCGTGTTCACCGCATTTTCAATCGAGGCAATGCTTAATCATTTTGGAAGAATTTTATTCAATGACTGGGATGCTAATAAATTAAATAGAAATGCATCACACAAAAAATTATTTCGAGAAGTAAATCTACCAAATTATCTAGGAACAAAAGTATATCAAACTGCCAATAATTGTTTTGTACTTAGAGACTTGCTAGCTCACGGAAAAACAATTGAAGAAACTATCATTATTGATGTTCCCAATGATATTGGCAGAGATAAAGTTGTTCATAAAGTAACTTCAATACGAAGTAAGGCACATAGAAATACTAATTGCGAAGTATTAGAAACATTCATCGAAACTGCAAAAAACATAGAAAAAGATATTCAAGACAATGGGTTTTATCCGAACCAGACGCATTTACCAAAAAAAGATAGAGAGAAACTATTAGAATGCCCTTTAAGTGTAAGTGGAATACATACGTGGTGACACAGCAAGCAACCGGAATATTGTTACTAAACCAATTTCTTATCATGTGTATTGTTTCGCTTTTTCTTCTCCTTTTCCTCTAAAAGCGCAGCGCCTCTTAGCCTCTTTGTGAATAATTTACTTAAAGATTTTTTGCACAAGGAGAAGGGAATGAGCAGTGAAAGAGAGAGCTGAAACAGCCGATAATGCAAAGTACCAGTATTTGTTGGTGGGATTTTTTTGCGTTGGGTTTCGCTTCGCTCAACCCAACACACGTGTTCAATTATTTTATTGGTAGTTACTTACTTTTTAGGGAGTAGAGTGATTTTGCCAAATACATCTGCATCTATAAAGCCACGATTTCTGTCGCCGTTTACTGGCTGTACTTCGTGTGAGCCCATAAAGTGTTCGCGCACGTCGCTGCCATCGTTATCGCAATACGCTAGCATAAAGCCGATTACTTGCTTTTCGCTAAGTGTAATTGGGGTATTTTTAGCACCTTCTTTATAATCATTAGGGTAGAGTTTTATCGCTACTTCCCACGTGATGTTAAAAGGTGCGGTGGTGTTACGCTTCCAGTTACTGACTAGGTGGTCGGTATATAAATGGGCTTTTTTATCAGGGCCGTAATCGGCAGCTTGGTTATCAAGGCCAATATGATACGCCAAAGCGGTGTGATTAAATTGGTGGTTTCCGCCCGATGCATCGCTATCAATAAATACTTCAAGCGCATCGTCATCCCAATATTTATAGGTTGGATCTGCGTGTGTATCTATTAAAACATCATCCACAATATCGGCTTGTAGGTATAAATAGTTTTGATCCCACAATAAACGATAACGCCCTTTAAAGTCGGCATCGTTTGTTGGCAGTGTGCCATCCATTAAATAAGGCATGTCGTGCCAAGTGGCTTTATCCCACGCACTTTCTGATACGCCATCAATAGTAATTGGAGTTGATGTATGTTCAACATCAATGGCCATTGCAGGCGTGCTTAATAAAAAGCTTAAGGCGAGTGCTAATTTTTTCATTAATTTCTCAATTTTATTGTGGATTTGTCTTAATGTAATAACAATCTTAAAACAGCTAAGTAAATAGTTACAGTGAAATACTTTCGCCTTCGTTTAAAATATACAGCGGTGTTTTAGCATCCATATTTTTAACCATGTGTAATAAACGTAGCAAAGCAGAGTGGCTAGTATGGTCGCCCATTTTCCAACTTGAGTTACCGTATCCCCACGGTATCATTACTTTGCAGTTAAGCTCTTGTGCTGCGTTAAGCGCGTCTTCTGGTGTAGTGTGAACGTAGCGATAAAATTTGCCACTTTCTTTACTGTAGTAAGATGCGATTGGTATTAAGCACACATCTATATCGCCATATTTTTGCTGTATATCTTTAAAGTGTTTTGAGTAGCCCGTATCGCCTGCAAAAAATAAGGTACTGCCGTTTTGTTCAAGCAGCCAGCCATTCCATAAGTCTTTATTGTTGTCTTCGTAAATAAATGGCACTAATACACGAGCGCTAAAATGATGAGCTGGCACGGCATTAATAGCTAAATCGTCAATATTGGTTGTTGAGTACCACGGCATTTCGCTAATATTAAAACCGCCGGTGGGGAAGTTGTCGGCCATACCGAGTGGTGTTAAATAGCGAGGTTCATTGCCAATGCTTTGTATGTCGGCCTTATTAAAATGATCGTAATGAATATGCGAATATATTACCGCATCAATGTTTTTTAGTTCTTGTTCACTAGGCCAAGCGCCTGCTTTACGATAAATGCCACCGCCGAGTTTAAAGCCAAGTGCGACTGGAGAATCAAACTGATTTTTTACCGGATCAAACAGCACACTTTGACCATTTGGGGTGTTAATTACAAAACTAGCGTGACCAAGCCAGCGCACAGTATAGCCGGTGCTAAGTTGTGGTTTAGTTTGCTGGCCTTGATACTGGCAGTTTTCACTGCCGGTTTTGCATAGTAAGTCTGGGTGGGCTGGGTAGCAGTTTTCAGTGCAGGTGGTGGGATATGTTTTTTCACCTGTGTATAAATTTTTATAACGACCGTTCTTATCATTAATAACAACAACCGAGTCGGGGTTGGTTATACGATTAATATTATTAGGTGCACCGCAGGCAGTTAGTATACATAAGAGCATTGTTGCGATTAAAAAGCTTTTCATTATAAATCCCTTTTAGCATTCCCTTTAATATAAAAAAGCCTGCAATTAAGCAGGCTTGTTAAAGTAACAAATGATTAGCCTGCGCTATTCATTTGTTCAATAAATTTGTTTGAATCGGCAATCGATTTGTTCATGTCGTTCATCAACAATTGAATATCGCGCTTAAGGTTAGTGAATTCACCTTTAATAGCCGATACCGCTTGTGCATTTAAGTTATGCTTTAAGTATAAAACGTTATCATGAAGCGAGGTTAATACTGGCTCCATTTTACTCTCTGCGCTGCGCATTGAGCGTAATAGCTGATCAAATTGACGCTTAGTCGCGGCTAGCTTTTTGCTGCTTTCACGCTTAAGTGATGCGCTTTTGTATTGCTCCAACTCATCGCCCCACTCATCAAATAGCGCTTCTGCTACGTCTTCTACTTTATTGATGTTAGTTGATACTTCGTTAGCGGCATTTAAGCTCGACTCATAATCGTCGTTTAACTGATTATAAGTGTCTTGTAATTCGCCACCATTAAAATCGATTAGAGTCGTTAAGCGCTCTAGTGCCGATTTAAATTCTTCTTGTGACTCTTCTTGAGAGTCTTTGGTTTCTTCTACGCGGTCAATAAGAATATCGCGTTTGTGAACACCCACTTTTTCCATTGCAGAGTAATAAGCTGATTGGCAGCCAGTTAAAGTAAGTGTTACTACAAGCATTGAAACACTGAGTAATGTTTGTTTTTTCATTTGAATTCCTGTTTACGTGCGTTAGTGCTGTAAATTATGGCGCTGATTGTTATTATAATCAAAACTATATAAGCACAAGTCAATTGTATGAATGATAAGCTCTCACATTACAAACAGCAAGTTAAGTCCTTTATACGCCAGCAACCTGGTTGGTGGATGCAGTATTTTAATCGTTGTATAGACGATCAAATAACGGTTAATGCAGGTTACCTTGCTTACGTGACACTTCTGTCGTTAGTGCCATTAATTGCGGTGGGTGTTGCTATATTTTCGGCTTTTCCGGGCTTTGAATCTACTCGCATGGAAATTGAGAGCTTTTTGTTTACCAACTTTGTCCCTACTTCTACCGATGTTATTAGAGAGCACATTAGCTCCTTTGCGGGCAATGCCAACCAAATGACGGCAGTAGGTATTGGCTTTTTAGCTGCAATAGCCTTACTGTTAATACGCAATGTAGATGCCACATTAAACCGAATTTGGCGAATTAAGAAAAAACGCCCAATGATGATCTCATTTGCTGTGTACTGGATGGTTTTGAGCTTAGGGCCTATGTTGCTCGGAGCTAGTATTGGTGTTACCTCTTACATTGTATCGTTGGTATCGTTTGCAGATCAGGGTATTCCTGGGTTTAGCGGATTTTTGTTAAAGTTATTGCCGTACGGGATTTCGATGGTGGGCTTTATTATGCTCTACACCTTAGTGCCTAATACGCGTGTATCGTTCAGAGCGGCAATACCTGGCGCTTTTTTTGCGGCACTTTTATTTGAGCTGACTAAAAAAGGGTTTGCACTTTATATTAGCCATTTTCCTTCGTACGAAGTTATTTACGGCGCAGTAGCAACCATTCCTATTTTGTTTGTATGGGTGTATTTATCGTGGGTCGTTGTTTTGCTTGGCGCTGAATTTACTGCGTGTATTAGCCCAAATGATATTCCAGAAACACCAGAACTTGAACTAGAAGATGATGAACCAGCAGTAAAGGACACAGTTTAAATGCAAGGTTTAATACAACGCGTAAAGCATGCCAAAGTAGAAATTAACAACCAAGTAGTAGGTGAAATTAGCCAAGGTATATTGTTGTTGCTGGGCGTTGAAAAACACGACGATACGCAAACGGCCGATAAGCTTTTACACAAGGTAAGTAATTATCGTATTTTTACTGACGAAAACGACAAAATGAACTTAAGCCTTAAAGATATTAAAGGTGAGTTACTGGTGGTTTCGCAATTTACGCTAGCGGCTGATACTAAAAAGGGTATGCGCCCTAGCTTTTCATCTGCGGCAACGCCAAGCCAAGCTAATGAGCTTTACGAGTACTTTGTTGCTCAAGCTAAAGAGTTGGGGCTTACAATAGCCACCGGTGAGTTTGGTGCCGATATGCAAGTAAGCTTGTGTAACGATGGGCCCGTTACGTTTAACTTATCTGTTTAAGTTTTTGGTTACCACGACAATATGATTTACATAGCCCGTAATTTTTTGCGGGCTAACATTACAACCAAATACATCGAGTAATAGCTGTTGAAGTTGCTTTAATTGCGACTCATGCTGCGATAAAAAGTTAATAAATAGCACACCGTTGTTATTTAAAGCCGAGTAAATTTTTTTATAAAATGCCTCTTCAAATAAAAATCGAGGTGCATCTATCTGGCTAAACAAATCTAAAATAATCCAATCAATATTTTGCGCACTTTTTAAAATCTGTTGCGCATCGGCGCAAAGCAGTTGCTCATTTTTATTTGACGAAAAAAATTGGGTATAGCAATCAATAATATCGGCGTTTTTTTCAACCGATGTTATTTGTGCTTTAGGGTATTTGTATTGTAAATAATTACGAATTGCTCCGCCGCCGAGGCCTAGTTCTAACACTTTTTGTGGCGGCTTAAGAGCCTGCCAATGCTTACCTAGGCATAATAAATGTGGAAAAAGTAATAAATCCGGGTTATTTAAATCAATAACAGATTGAAGAGTGTCGTTAATCAGTAACCAGCGTAACGGCTCGTGCTCACGTACTTGAATGTGATCGCCACTGCATTTATGCCAATAGATTAACTGACCAATGCTGTGGCTATTTTCAATAAATTGATCGCCCAGCAAACCCGTCAGTGAATTTATATAATTGATTTTTTCCATCATATTCTCAGCATAAACTAGCAACGTTAAAGCGCAATGGCCTTTGCCATTATTTTTTACGTTATTTTACAGCCATCACCAAAGTCGTATTTGCAGTTTTTTTAAGATGGAGTATGGTATTTGCCATAAATAATACCAACGGACTTAATTATTTAAGCTTTTTAGTTTGGTAGATAATCAATACTATTAGTATAGCGCCGTAGCCTTTTTTGACTTTTATTTACGGCCTATATAACAACAGGAGTATGTATGTTTCAGGTAAGCACCCCACAAAGTAGCGAAGATTGGCAAGCGTATTACCAATTGCGTTGGCAAGTATTACGCGCGCCTTGGGGCGAGCCTCGTGGCTCTGAACAAGACGATATGGAACAAGACTCTGAGCACCGCTTTATAAAAAATAAAGAAGGCGAAGTGCTAGGTGTAGCACGTTTGCACTTTAACAATCATGAGCAAGCACAAGTGCGCTATATGGCGGTTGCAGAGGGTAATCGTAACCAGCATATTGGTAGTCGCTTACTGCACGAGCTTGAAAAAATTGCATGGGTTCAAAACGCAGGCGAGCTTGTATTGTTTGCACGCGAACGAGCGCTTGAGTTTTATAAACGCCACGGTTACGAATTAAAAGAAAAAGCGCACTTAGCGTATGGCGATGTTCAACACTTTAAAATGGTAAAGCAAAAACCGTCTGAGCCAGGTTGGTTTCGTCACCCTAATTGGACGCAAGTACTACAAAATACGTGGCGTGAGTCTATTCCAATTAGTGACGCGATGGGTATTAAGGTAGAAAGCTATACCGATTGGCAATTTACAACCAGCGCCGACCTAGACGCTAACTTAAACCTACATAACACTATGTTTGCAGGTTCTATTTATAGCTTGGCCACGCTAACAGGTTGGGGCGCTACGTACTTAGCACTTAAAGAAGCTGGGCTTGAAGGTAATATTGTATTAGCCGATGCTAACATTAAGTACTTAAAACCGCTTACTACCGACCCACGTGGTTGTGTTGATATACAAACCTGTAAGGGCAAGTTAAGCGATTTAGAAACCGATGGTAAAGCAAGTTACGTAGTGCCAGTAACTATTTACGATGGTGATAACGTGGTTGCAGAATTTGAAGGGCAGTTTGTAGTAAAAAAATAACTGTTTAGCTGTTCAAAACACAAAAAAGCCAAGCAATACTTGGCTTTTTTGTGCGTAAAACTTAGGGAAGTATTACAGCAAATCGGTTAATAATATACCGACACCAATACGTTCTACATCCGCATTGTAATCAATTAAGCTTTCGCCATAACCGTTAAAGTATTGTGCATAACCACGAACGCGACCCCATAACGGAAATGACCAGTCGAGCTGAATTGCACCACGATTATCTGAATTTAAATTGTTACGCGTCATAAAGCTAAATTCATGGTCATGAAAACGATACGCGCCGCTAAATTCAAAGTAACCCATGTATTTGTATATGTCAGGGTTGTCGTCGCCATTGGCTTCTAAAATATCTTCTTTTTCGTCCTCAGCTATGCGATACCAAGGTTTAAAGCTAAAAACAAAGCCTCTATTTTCCCAAATAAAGTCTGCATAAATACGGTTCCACGAACGTGAGTTTGGTTGGCTTCGACCATTTGACTGATGCGAGATACCTAATGCGATTGCCATTTCGTCGCCCCATAATACGTTTTCTGGGTCGAGGTAATTAATCCAAAATATCTCTGGTTCGTAGTTTGTTTCACGAAATGGAGACGAAATTTCTGAGTTATAAATTTGCCAATATGATTGCAGTGTAAAGCCAAAAAATATGGCTTGGTCTTTATCCGAAAAATCATCGTAAAGAGGCACTTTTATCGATAGCTGATATTTGGCTTCTAGATTGTCGAGCGGTTCGCCGTCGCTATCATCTGTTAGTGCATCAAAACCATCAAAAGGGCGATCGTTTGGGTGTGATACGTACGAAAGCGGTAAAATATAGTTACGCTTATGTGGCGTAATTACATTTCTATTTTTTTTACCTACTTCTTCACGGGCTTGGCGTTTATCAAGCGCGGTAAGTTGTTTATTTTCTTCAAGAGCTGAACACTTTTTACGAAGGTCGTCTAATGTCTGTTTACCATCTCCGCCAATTACCTCATTTAAAATACACTGTTTTACAAGCTCGATGTCGTTGTCTTGCTCGTTTGTAGCAACTTCTTCTTCTTGTGCGAAGGTAGCGGTACTAATTAAAGCAGAAAGAGTTATCCAGTGGCGCCAGCTCATTGTAATTCCTTGTGAGTTTGGGTTGTTGTATGCGTTAATTTAATTATAACGTCTTTTTACATATGTAACGGTGAACTTTTACTGAATTTGTATTCATAACAAGGTCCATACGTATACAAAGTAAATATAGATCAAAAGAAAAGCGGCCTAAGCCGCTTTTCTAATGCAAATTAACTACTTTAGTTAATTTATACCAATTTTGTTAAAAACATGATCATTCTAGCGTATTAAATAACTCACTAACTACGTTAAAAATTATTTATATAGAACAACTATGTACCATAATTTTAGCCTTGTTATTAAGCTATTTCCTTATCGCTATAATAGATCACTAATGTAATTGGTATTACTCTCACGCAATGAGAAGGGTGAGCTAAAGCTCAAATATGTTAGTAAAAAACTTATAAAGCTCGGTACCTTGATTAACACTCGCTGAGGCAAAGTGCAAAATAGCAATTGCATCGCAATCAAGAGTAAGTGTTTGCAATGGTTGCTCACTTAAGTAGCGCTCCATGCGTAAAATATTGGCAATAGGCTCACCGGCTTTAATGTGCCCGCCAAGTGGGGCTAAGTATTCAACCATGCCGCCAATAGGGGCGTAATAGGCAAAGTAGTCATCTAAATTACATGCATAACGAGTCATATTAACTGGCGTATGCGGTGCGTTTTGTAATACGCCTTTGTGATTTAAGTAACTTAAAATGCTGTTTGCATCGTTTAATGCTTCTTTTAAGTCTATTTTTTCTTGGCTGCCTAGCTCTACAGTAAATGCTTCTACAGGTATTGATAATTCACGACCTTGTCCGCTAAGTGCATCACTTAAATGCCACCATGGGCAAAAGTTAGCTTCATCCATAGCGCCGTCAAAATCACTAGAAATAAGCAATACATGCTCAATATTAAAGTAACGTGCGCTGTCGGTTGCATAGGTTGGGCAGTACAGATGCTTGCTTGAAATAGGGCCTGTGTGTAAATCGAGTACTATATCAGCCTGATGAGCGAGCTTTTGTAAGTTAAGCGCAATGCGTTTACCCGTATTGAGTAAATAAGCAGGGCCGTTAAGTTTGCTGTTTACTTCGTCAATAAGTGCCTTTTTGAAGTTACTTTTTAATGTGGCGTCGTCATACTGAGTATGATTTTGTGCAAACTGTGCTACTAAATTTTTATTGTAGTGATACATGCGATTCCAATTAGTGCCCGTAATCGGATCGAACCTGCCAAGGGTAAACTCGCCAGATTTTTGATTACAACCAATCGGATTGGCATAAGGTACAAGGGTAATATCGCCACTAAGGTTTAAGTTTTTTAACTGCTCAAGCAGCTGAAAAATAACTGCGTTACCTTGCACTTCAGCGCCATGCATATTGGCCTGAATGTAAACACTTGGCCCTGTGCCATCGCCTTTTAAACGATACACAGGAATTGTAAGTGGTAAGCCGTTTGCAACTTCCCCTACTACAATGTTCTCTTGGCTAATGTGTGTTGTATTACTCATACTTGTTACCTTAAATAATGGCTGGCATTTTCGGCTTGGCGAACACAGGTAAGTGTACCGTTTTGCAAGGTGTACTCAGCAGCTAGCTCATGGCATAAAAAATACGGCATACTTTCGGTAAAGCCGTAAGCACCGCATTGGCTAAACACTAGCCAGTCGTGCTCATTTAAATCGCTTGGTAAGTTATGTTCACCCAAGCAATCAAGCGCTGTACAAAGTGGGCCATATAAAGTGACCGCTTGAGTTTTAGCACTGGATTCACGCAGTAATGCAGCAGGAAAGTCCTGGCTGGTAACAGCAGGGCGTAATAAGTGATTTATACCGCCGCTTAAAATTACTTGTTCTTGATTGTAGTTTTGTTTGCGCTCTACTACTGGGTTTGCGTAATGACCGCATTCGCCAACGGCATAGCGACCAAGTTCCATCCATAATTCTTCTACACCCGCATCATTTTTAATTTTAGCTAGCGCAGCAATTAAGTCATCCCAATCAAGTGTTGCTTCGTTTTGTGTATAAGGAATACCTAAACCGCCGCCTAAATCGAGAATTTTAAGGCTAATATTTAAATCGCTGGCAAGTTGGCTAAGAGGTGCAATCATTTGTGACCACAAGTCGCTTAGTTTTTGAGTGCTAAGCATGTTGCCCCACTGAAAAATATGCAGGCCGTCAAATTTAAGCGCAGGGTAGTCAGCTACATTGAGTGCTTGCCACTCATTACAACCCAAACCAAACGGCGTAAGGCTGTCGCCGCCCAGTGGGTTTTTTTCACCTTCAGGCCAGCGTAATTGTACACGCAGTAATACTTGTAACTGCGTATTTTGTAGTTGCGCTTGTTGGTTTAACCAACGTACTTGATTGAGGCTTTCTGCTACGAATATACGCACGCCGCGCTCAATAAAGTGTTTTATTTGTTTAGGGCTTTTTGCAGGCCCTGTGTTGAGCACGCGCTGCGAGCTAATACCTTGTGCTAGTACTTGCTCAAGCTCACCTTTACTTGCTACGTCAAAATTAAAGCCAGCACTGTCTAAGCTTTGAATAATTTTAGACAGTGGGTTTGCTTTTACCGCGTACCACAGCTTTACATCGGTTTGCGCAACTAAACGCGCAAGATGCGTGTTTAGTTGATCTAGGTCGTAAACAAAAAAAGGTGTATCAAGTTGTTGTGTAATAGTATTTACAGCGGTTTTGATAGGCGTGCTCAAAAAGCTCATTATCGTAAAACCTCTTCAAGCAATAACGATGCATCGCTTTTCTCGTCGCGGTATTTAACTATTAACGCACACGACATGCTTAGGCCTTGCTCGCGCGCCCATTCGTTTGATGCAGGGCGAGAGCCCGGTATTACAATCGCGTACTCTGGGATTGGCTCGCCTTTATCTAGTTGGCGCTCGTTTACGCAGTCGTATACTGGAATAGTTGCTGATAAACGCACGCCAGGGGCAAGTACTGCGCCTTTTTTAATGACTACGCCTTCAACAATAATACAGCCTGCACCAATAAATGCGTCATCTTCAACCACTACTGGGCTTGCACCAATTGGCTCAAGTACACCACCAAGCTGAACTGCAGCACTTAAATGTACGTTTTTACCTACTTGTGCACAAGAACCCACCAATGCGTGGCTATCTACCATTGTGCCTTCGTCGATATATGCGCCAATGTTTACATACGCTGGTGGCATAATAATCGTGCCTTTAGCAACATAAGCACCACGGCGAACACTTGAGCCACCTGGTACCATACGGACGCCATCATCAGTACTAAATTCTTGCGGAGCTAGGTTATGTTTATCAACAAAGCCGCCTGCAAATTCAGTATTAGTGCCATTTTTGAAGGCTTCTAAAATGCCTTGCTTTACTTCTACGTTAGCTTGCCATTGGCCGCTTTCGTTTTGTGATGCAGCGCGTACTGCGCCCGATTCTAAATTATTTAATAGTTCTAACCAGCTCATTATAAAAACCTGTATTTAATGCCAAGATAAAATGGTGTTGTTTGCAGTTGTAATGCAATCGGTTTGAGTTAACTCAAGATGTGTTAAAGGTGGACGAAGTTGCGGGCTGCTTAAGCGGCCTTGCAAATGCATCAGTACCTTTACGGGAATAGGGTTTGCGACAGCAAATAGGCTATTAATAGCGCTTGACCACTGGGCAAATAAATTAGGGTGTTGACCACTTAAACTGCGCTTAACAAACTCGTGAGTTTGTTCAGGCCATGCGTTTGCAGCTACCGACACCAAACCTTTTGCGCCAGCTTGAGCAAAATAAGGCATTAGCGCATCGTCGCCACTAAAAATAGCTAAATTAGGCGCCGCTTGGCGGTAAGCTTCAAACTGAGCAATACTGCCGCTCGCTTCTTTTAACGCCCATAAATTTTTATTGTTTTGTAAGTTTTGAATTGTTGCCGCTGGGATGCTAACAGCGCTTCGACCGGGTACGTTATAAAGCATACATGGATGAGCGCTTGCATTTAGTAGGCTTTCAAACCAATGAGTTTGACCTATAGCGCCAGGCTTTGCATAAAGCGGTGAGCCAAGTAAAAAGCTATGAATTGGGAGTGTATTACAGTAGTTAACCCACTCAATTTGTTGCTTTAAGTTACTACCGCCCACAGCTACCATGAGTGGTACTGTTGGTTTTAGCTGGCATACGTGCTCAACAATGGCTTGTTGCTCTTTTAGCGTTAGTGCTAAACCTTCGCCCGTACTGCCAAGTAGCAAAATACCGTTATGTGCCGCTTCTTGATCGCTAACCAACTTAGTTAACGTGTTGTAGTCAACATCGCCGTGTTGATCAAATGGCGTTACGAGCGCGGTCCACAGTGAGTAGTCGTTTAAATTGAAGTTGTTGATCATCTCTCACGAACTTATAATTTGTACCAATTTTATTAAAAACGTGATCATTTTAGCGATAACTAATTTAATGCAATTGGTATTATTCGAAGAGTTAAAAAGCTTTATGGAAGGAGCCGCATTAACGTCGTTCGAACTAATAATTCGAAGAGCGAATGGGCTTAAAATAATAGGGCGCACGGCCTTAATATTTAAGACCAGAAGCTCTCCACCAAACTAACAAGTTGCTTTTTATAAGCAGCTATTGGTGACAGTCGCTAGGGTTCAACCTAGTCGCCCGAAATAAACACCTCGCAAAAGTGGTTACTTCTCGGCGTTAATTCCCCTCACGTATGCTTGCTGGAGTTTGCGCTCCTAACATACGCTACCTGAATAACGCACCTCTTCTAGCCCTTTGCACCTGTTTGTAGAGTAAAACTTACAAACCTGTGCAATTTAAATAGGGTAATTACGGCGATTAAAGCATTTTAGCCGTCTAGGTGTCAAGCGACTAAATACAGATTAATTCATCGAAAAGAGGGGTGGTTACGTATTAGGTGCTTTTCTCGTACACTAGCAATATAAGTAGTGAGGTATTTAATTAGTATGGAAAAATTTAGCGATATTTATAAGCGAGCGGTAGAGCGAAAAGGCTCTGAAAAAATGCTTAAGTTATTACTTGCAAAACCGCTATCTAAAAAACAACTAAGCACGTTAAGTGACGACGATTGGCTTGAAGAATTTACTCGAAAAGTATTTCAAAGCGGCTTTTATTGGTCAGTCATAAATAATAAGTGGGCAGGCTTTAGAGAGGTTTTTTGGGATTTTAGCGTTGATAAGTTATTAATGATGCCACCAGATATGCTGGAACAAAAAGCAACGGATGAGCGCATTGTTCGTAACTATAAAAAAGTAAAAACAATTACCGAAAATGCTTACATGATCCACGAAATAGCAGGGGAACATGGCAGTTTTAGCCAGTTTATCGCTAATTGGCCGACAGACGATATTATTGGTTTGTGGGCATATTTAAAAAAGCATGGTTCGCGTTTAGGCGGAAATACAGGGCCTTATGCGCTGCGAGCACTTGGTAAAGATACATTTTTACTATCACGCGATGTAGAGAATTATTTGCGTGCCCATAAAATTATAGACGGCGGCTTACAAACTAAAAAGTCACTAAATGCAGCCCAAGCTTTTTTTAACGAAATGCAAGAGCAAAGTGGCTTAAGTATGCAAGAGTTAAGCTTAATTGTTGCTTATGGCGTAGGTGACAACCGTGTTGGTATAAGTCAGCAACAATAGGAATTACCATGAAATTAGTGCCAAGATACACAGATGTTGCAGAAAACTTCGCGATAGAAGATTTCCCTGCAAGTGTCGCCTCTCCTCAGTTATTGCTGTGGAACGAGAGTTTAGCAAAACAATTTAATATTAACGTTGCGGCTGATTTGTGTGCCAGCACTTTTAGCGGTAACGAAAAACAGGCGATTCCTGCAGTAGCACTTGGTTACTCTGGGCACCAATTTGGACATTTTTCACCACGCTTAGGCGATGGACGAGCGCACTTACTGGGCGCTATTAGGGATGATGAAAACCAGTTATGGGATATTCAATTAAAAGGCTCTGGTGCTACTCCTTACTCAAGAGGTGGGGATGGACGTTGTGCTCTTGGTCCTGCTATTCGTGAATACGTAATGAGCGAAGCAATGCATGCACTGGGAGTTAAAACCACACGCTGCTTAGCGGTTGTTGGTAGTGGTGAAACGGTTTATCGTAATCCGCCACAAGCAGGGGCTATCGTTACGCGTGTAGCAACGAGTCATATTCGTGTTGGCTCGTTTCAATATTTAGCGACGCAAGGCGATGTTGAAGGGCTTAAAAATTTAGCCGATTTAGCTATAGAGCGACACTACCCAGAAATAACCGATACAGGTTCGCAGCGATACTTAGCATTTTTAGGCGCTGTGATTAAAAACCAAGTTAAGCTAGTTGTGAGCTGGATGCGTGTTGGCTTTATTCACGGAGTAATGAATACAGATAATACGCTAGTTAGCGGAGAGACTATTGATTACGGCCCGTGTGCCATGATGAATAGCTTTGATTTTGATACCGTATTTAGCTCTATAGACAAACAAGGCCGCTATGCATTCGGTAATCAACCTAATATAGCTAACTGGAACTGCGCACGCTTAGCTGAGAGTTTAATACCGCTTATTAGCGATGATGACGAGCAAGCAGTTTTATTAATGACGCCATTTATTAATAGTTTTGCTGAGCAGTTTAATGCTGAGTTTACAGCTATGTGGGCACAAAAACTGGGTTTAACTGAATCTAGCGATAGTAGTGGCGAGTTAATAGCAGAGCTGTTAACGCTATTAAAAGATAATCAGCTCGACTACACCAATACCTTTGATGCGCTTACTGAATCCTTAAAAGGAGAAAAAAGCGTACCTGAGTCGCTAATTGAATGGAGAGCTAGGTGGGTAAGTTTAACTGACGATAATAGTTATGAAGTAATGAGAGCGGCAAATCCTCGTGTAATACCGCGTAATCATGTGATCGAAGAAATAATTGCACAATATAACGCTACAGGATCCAGCGAGTTGCTACAGCGCTTTATAAAAATAGCCAGCAATCCATATTCTAACAGTGAAGAGTTATCAGAATTTTGCTCTCCACCGACGAATGATAATGACTACCAGACTTTTTGTGGTACTTAATACTTAACTTTAAATATAACCGCATGATTAAAAAGAGTCATTTTTTAATCAAACATGCGCATATATCTAGGGGAATGTTAATTCTGGTGGTATTATGCGCCGAATTAAAGCCAAGCAATGTTTCTTTGCATTTACATTTATAAGTGCATTTAATTTAATTGCTCTTACATTCCTTGCTAAGTACTAATTTACAAAAAACTACTATATTTATTTTTCAATAAAGTTTTAATTTCGCCTATAGTAAGTGGATGTGTGTTGTGACTGGGCATAGAAAAAAGTTATAAACTTTATTTTTCGTTAAGTATTGATTAACAAAGGCTCAGTTAGTCTATATAAAACTGATTGAGCTAGTATCGATTAGCTACAATTTAAAATTGTTCAAATGGGAAGAAAACAATGAAATTAAAATCACTTACAATTGCAATCGCGTTGGCTGCAACTAGCGCATCTACATTCGCTGCTGATAAAGAAGAAGGTTTCTACATTGGCGCATTTGGCGACTACTATGACGCATCTTGGAAAAACATGCGTGCTCAAGCTGGTCTTGACGTAAATGAATCAACTGGCTGGGGTGTTGAAGCCGGTTACCGTTTCAGTGATTACTGGAGCGCACGTCTTGAATATGCAGATATGGATTTTAATGCTTTTGATAAAGTTGCTGGCAACCGCAACAGTATTGATGGCGAGCGTTACGGTATTGATGCTCTTTACCATTTAAATGGTGGTCCTTTCTATGGTCTTTTCGGTATTAAAGAAATGGACGTAGTAGATGACAACACATTCTTAAATGCAGGTGTTGGTTACCAACATTTCATTACAGATGGCTTATTTGTAAATGCTGAAACAGCTGTATACCAAGGTCTTGACCGTGGTTACACAGATGTAGGCGCTAAAATTGGTATTAACTACTTATTCGGCCAAAATTCAGCTCCTGTAGAGCCAGTTAAACCAGCTCCAGAAATTGTTGAAGTAGCTGTAGCTCCTACAGATAGCGACAACGACAACATTGCTGATGCAGATGATAAGTGTGCTAACACACCTATGACTGATGCAGTTGATGGCACTGGTTGTACTTTATATGAAGATAAAGAAGTAACTGTAAGCTTATTAGTGACTTTCCCTAACAATGCTTCAGCAGTATCTACTCAGTACTTAAACGATATTGAAAAAGTATCTGCATTCTTAAAAGAGTACCCAGATACAACAGTACTTTTAGAAGGTCACACTTCTTCTGTAGGTAAAGCAACTTACAACAAATGGTTATCTAAAAAACGTGCTGATGCAGTAGCTAAGCAATTAGTTTCTGATGGCATTGCTAAAGACCGTATTACTACAGTTGGTTTAGGTGAAGAGCGTCTTAAAAATGATGCAAACACTAAAGCTGCAAACGCAGAAAACCGTCGTGTAGAAGCGCATATCAAAACTATCAAAAACGTTAAAGTTTTACGTTAATTAAATAGTTTGTAATAAAAACCCAGCCAAGTGCTGGGTTTTTTTATGCCTGTAATAAATTAATATTGGTTAATGGTAATGATTCTTACTTAACAAGTATTCATGAAAATAGTTTTTACTACAACCACTATTCATAGTATTTATAATCGGTATAATCAGTTGCGTAACTGGATGGATTTTCATCTATCCATAAAAGCTTTATAATTACGCGTTAGAATACTATAAGTATTGGGTAACTTATTTGCGCTTGAAGCGCTACCGGATACTTTCACGTCACCAAGAGGGCAATATTGTGCTACAAGAATATCGTAAACACGTAGAAGAACGTGCCGCGTTAGGTATCGTACCAGCGCCATTAGATGCTCAGCAAACTGCTGATCTTATTGAAT
>Ga0207907_100132_pt1 | contig 46506 bp, 36 predicted proteins | sample LinPmetageLP52_FD_184062 | JGI IMG/M metagenome (GOLD analysis project Ga0207907, IMG submission 184062) | Marine viral communities from the Subarctic Pacific Ocean - LP-52 (SPAdes) | ecosystem: Environmental > Aquatic > Marine > Oceanic | place: Pacific Ocean | collected 2011-08-26
CTCCATTTCCGTGCGGATGATTTCGGGAAGCTCGGCGAGGCGGGTGAGGGCCTCGTAGGTTCTTTGCAGCTCCGCGAGTTGGTCCGTGAGCGTGGCAAGCTGTTCGCGGAGCTGCGTCAGCTGCTCGTTTTGCAGAATCTCGTCCTCGATCATCTGCCGGAGCTGCTGGATGTTTTGCGCGATGTTCTGGGTGTCGACGACGGGCACGCCTTGCGCGAGGGCAGGGGATAGGGCGCCAAGATGCAGACCGATCCCCAGTGTCGTGGCCAAGGCCGTCCTCAAGAGCAGATGTCCCATCATTCAATCTCCCTGATCGTAAAATCCATGAACGCGCCTTCGGCCATGCGGGCGCTGGCCTGGGCCAGCTCTTCGGCGGAGAGCACGCGGGTGCGGGCGGCCTGAAGCCGGATGCGTGCAGCGACGAGGCGCACGAGTTCGGCGCGGGCATAGGTGTTGAGCGCGACGCTCTCCTGCACGTCCTCGGTTTCGGAAATCCGTTCGACGATATCCGCAATACGCAGGGCGGCTTGCCTGATCGCGGCGGGCGAGTTGTTGCCATAGAAGGCCGCCCCATGACCCGTGATTGAGAGGTTGGCATTGGCCAGAAGCGCGGGGTCAATCGTGCCAAGCGCTTCGATCCCGCCGATACGGCTTAGATAGAGATTGTAGCGTTCAGGAATGACCGACACGTAGTGCTGGGTCTCGCGGAAGGGGGGCACGCCGCCATACTCGAAGACCCGGCCGGGTCCGGCGTTATAGGCCGCGAGGGCGTTGATGATGTTGCCATCGAATGTGTTGAGCTGGGTCGCGAGATAGCGTGCACCGCCATGCACCTGCAGGTAGGGGCTGTCATAGTATTCCGGATTGATGCCCAGATCGCTGGCGGTGCCCGGCATGATCTGGGTGAGACCATAGGCGCCGACGGGAGACCGTGCCCCAATGGTGAACCGGCTTTCCTGCCAGATGAGCGCTTGCAGCAACGCGCGCCACTGGACGGGTGAGAGCCCTGCGCGGCCAACTCCCGCAAAGCCGCTGGTCTCCTGAGCCACGCGGATGATGAGCTGCTCGATGGTCTCAGACGTATCCCCGAACATCTGCGCACCGCCGGGATTGGGATCGATCTCGCCCGTGCCATAGACCGCCTCGACTGACCGGGCCGGATCCCCGCTGCCGCTTTCCAGCCCCGTGACCATAGCTGGCAAGCCCTGACCGCCGAAGCTGGTCTGGGCATCAAGGATGCGTTGCAGGGTTTCCAGCTGCTCCCGTTCGATCTCGGCAATGAGTTCGCGCACGGCAAGCTTGTCCGACTGAACGGCCAAGTCAGCCTCGCGATCGCCGGTCTCGACGATGTCACGCGCGGTCAGCCCACTGTCATTGGTCGGCACGCCTTGGGCGAAGCCGAGACCGGGCAGCAAGCAAAATGCGAGGATATGAGGCAGGCTAGACTTCAACGTCGCCCTCCGGGGTGCCAAGGGGCGTGAAGTGGCAATCAGGCGCGACGGGTGCCGTGGACGCAAGGAATGTGAAGCAGTTTGCCTGCGGCTCCCGGTACTGGGTGCAGGAGGCCAGCGCGCCGAGCGCAGCCAAAGCGATAAGAATACGGATCATGAAAGCCTCCAGAAGTCCGGGCGGTTGCGGTAATCGGCGCCGACAAGCGCTTCGCCCTTTTCCATGCCACCAAGGATGGTGAGATTGGGTCCAAGCGCGCTTAGATCGGCATCGACGACGATTGAGCCCTGATCGTCGCGGATCAGCGCCAAGCGGCTGTTGCTGCCCGTGTTGAGAAGGACGTCGAGTTCCTTCTCCGTGAGGTTCAGCATTGCGTAATCCGCAGGCTGCGCGCGGATATTGGGGAGCAGGATCTGCGTCGGCACCGCCTCGATGATGGTCTTGCCGGTCCGGGTGCGCTCGAGCTGGCTTGCGTATTGCGTCATCATCACCGCGACCGTGTTCTGTTTGCGCGCTGTCACCAGCCAGTTCGACAGCCGCTCCGCGAAATACGCGTTGTCGAGCGCCTTCCAGGCCTCGTCGATCACGATGATGGTGGGGCGGCGATCCTCGATCTCGCGTTCGACTCGGCGGAAGAGATAGGAGAGGACCGCCATCCGTTCCTTGTCGGCCTCGCTGTCGAGAATGCCGGTGAGATCGAAGCCCACCACATCGCCTTTGAGTGAAAAAGTGTCCTCAAGGCTCTGCCCGAAGATCCAGCCATAGCGGCCGTCCTCGGTCCATTCGAGCAGGCGCTGGTGCAGATCGCCGCCATCATCGGTGGACACAAAAAGCGATGCGAAATCCCGCCAGTTCCGCAGGGCCGGATTGGAGGCCTGCGCGTTCTGGCGCACCACTTCCTGGATGCGATTGGTCTGTGCCGGTGTGAGCGGCTTGTCAGCGCGGTAAAGAAGCGTGGCAAGCCAGTCCGAGAGCCAGGCGGTGCCGCGCGCATCGGTCTCGGTCCAGAGCGGGTTGAGACCCGTGGGCTGGCCGGCGTTCAGGGACGCGTAGCGCCCGCCATTGGCGCGCACCGCCATCTCCATGCCAAGACGGTAATCGAAGACGAAGATCCGCGCCCCTGCGCGACGGGCCTGGGTCATCAGAAAGGCGGACAGCACCGATTTGCCCGAACCGGGCCGCCCCATGATCAGGGTATGCCCGCTGGTCGGTTCTTTGTCGGGCGATCCCTGCTCGTGATAGGAAAACCGGTAGGCGCTTTGCTCCGGCGTGGGCAGATAGGTGACGACCCGGCCCCAGGGGGTAAGTGCTGCAGGTTTGCCGAGCTGTGTCCGGTGGAAGGCCGCGAAATCCGCGAAGTTGCGATTGGTGACGGCGCTGGCACGCACGCGCTTGGGCTGGTTGCCGGGATGCTGGCTCAAGTAATGTGCCTTGGCCGCGACCCGGTCGCCGATCATCTTCACGCCTTCGGTTGCGGCGGCGTTCACGATCTCCGCGCTGAGGGTCTGCAGCTCGTCCAGTGTGTCGCAGAAGAGCGTCACGACCATGTGGTGTTCGCCGAAGCTTTGGCGCTTGGCCTCGAGATCATCGGCGGCGATATCGAGGGCTTCCAGGAGCGAGAGGGCTGCATCCTGGCTGGCCTGCATCTGGCGCTTTTGCCGCTTGATGCGGCCCGCCATGAGGTTCGAATTGATCGGCGTGAAGGAATGCGTGACGATCATGTCGACCGGCAGGTTCAGCATGTCGAACATGGTGCAGGAGGTGCCTTCAGAGTACTCCCCGATGGTGAAACTTTTGCCGTAGCGATGGCCCGCAACGCCTTCGGAAAGCTCGAAATGATCGCCGTGAAACGTCACGCGGGTATTGGCGACGTTGACGGACAAAAAGCCGTAGGTGTTTGCCGGGTAGAGCGGCAGCTCCGTGCCTGTGTTCAGCGCGCCCAGAAACCCCACCAACTCCCCCGATGCGGCCGAGAGGAGCCGCGGCTTCAGCTCGGCGAGCCCCGACAGGAAGACGTTCACGGCCTCGCCGAGGCGCTGCAGGCGTTTGCGGGTCTCCTCTCTCAGCCGGTCCGGCGCGCTGCGGCTGAGGAACGGCAGGAGGCTTTTCGGAGGCGGCCGGTGAATGACGGTGAGCGTCAGTGTTTTGTCGCGGAGCCCGCTGGTCTCGAGTTTCGCGCGCCAGCGCCGGTCAACCTCGCCTGCGAAGCTGTCCTCACGGATCGGTTCGAGATCAGGTTTGATGGCCTTGGAGACCTTGTGGACGTAATAGCTGAATTCTGGCCCGAGTTGCGCGACGATGCGAGCAAAAAGCGCCGTCACCTTGTCGAGATAGGCATCGTCCGTCGTGTAGCTGTTGATCCCCTCAAGGCGAATGCACCGGAAGAGTTCGTTCACCCGAGTCCGCACGGTCTGGTCGTCGACGAGGCTCACATAGGGCAGCATATGCGCAAGCCGGGTCTCGCGCGCATACCAGTCTGGCGTCATTGTGCGGGCATCGAGCGCAGCATCACGGGCGTCATCACGGGGCATAGCTGTCCCCGCCATGGATGGACCTGTTGCGCGTGGGCGGTGTCTCCTGCAGGGCTGTCATCATCACGTCGATGAAACGCGGGTCCCAATCTGCGGCCTTCCAAAGCACCGGGTAGAGAAGGGCCGCGACAGCCAGTACCGCGATGTGCTGGACCCAGACGAACAAGAGCACCGAGCCGAAGAGCCAGACCATCGCATACATGATGGGCAGGCCCAGAAGCTTGGGCGGGCGCACGAGGCCGAGGAAGAGAGGCGCGCGCTCAGCCACCGGCGAAGACCGCGGCAACGATGGTGGGGGCAGCCGCAACACCGGCGATCCCGACGAGGACCCAGAGCGCCTGGCGCAGATCGATGATGTTGAAGAACCAGCTCAAGAAAACGCCAAGGACCGCGAGTGTGGCGATCACGACGCCGAGCGGGCCGGTCAGCGCATCGACAATGCCCTGCAACAAGCTTTGGATCGGGGAGAGATCGATGCTTTGGGCAAGGGCGGGCTCGGCAATGAGCAGGAATAGCGCCAGTGAGGCGACAAAGAGGTTTGAAATCCAACTTGTTTGGAAAAAGCGGTATCGCCAATGCACTGCCGCGCTGCGCGCTCTCGTGACATTGCCGATAAGTGTTTTGAGGAATGATTTCCAAAAAGGTTGGGACATCATGAATTTGATCCTTCCAATCGGGCGGCCACCGCCATCACGCGGGCCACATGGTTCTGGGTTTCTCGGTAGGGGGGAATGCCGCCATATTGGCGCACGGCGTCGGGTCCGGCGTTGTAAGCGGCCAGCGCCAGGCGCGGATCGCCGAACGTCTCGAGCATCATCGCGAGGTAGCGGGCGGAACCGTCGAGGTTCTGCAGCGGGTCGCGTGGGTCAACGCCGAGATCACGGGCAGTGGCGGGCATCAGCTGGCCAAGGCCAATGGCACCTGCACTTGAAATCGCATCCTGCCGGTAGGCGCTCTCAACCTCGATATTGGCCCGATAGAGAGCCAGCCAATCCGTCACGGAAAGCCCCGCGCGACGCAGGCCGGGATGGCCGGCATAGCGCAAAGCCGTGGTCTGAATTGCGGAGAGGACATCTGCGTGGGGCAGGGGAATCGGGCGGGCAAGGACCGCGACTTGGACGCCCTCTTGCTCGGCCTCTAACTCGCCGAAGATAGCGATCCCATCGTAGGCCGAACCCTGACCAATGCCGTCATTGTAGTTCCGGGCAAAACTGTTCTGAGACCGGGATGGGGTCAGAGAGCCGTCGCTCTCCATGACCAGGACCATTTGCGCTGAGGCTGGCGCGGCGACCAGCCAGAGACAGACAAGGCTAGGTGTCAGCGCCCTTGTCTGATGGGGCTTTTTCTGACGGCGCAAGTTTGTGCGTACGGCTTGTGCCCGCCTCAAGCGGCAGATCGACATGCGCAAAGCCAAGGCCAATGAAGAATGACACCACGCCGGAGATCGTCTTGAACTCGCGGATCTTGATATCGTTGTAGGTCGTCCGAGTGCGGGCGGTGACGAGGAGCTTTTCCACGCCTTCGTTGGAGACCACACGCATGATCCAGACCCCGTAATAGCTGGGGCCTTTCTTGTGTGCCGATTCTTGGCACAGGATTTCTGCGCTATAGCCGCTTTCCACGAGCTCGCGGAACCTGGCTTCCGTAACCACATTTGGTGCTTCGATGTCCCAGTTCATGGCCCGGCTCACGCTTTCTCCAATGGCGCGACCCCAAGCATTCCCACTTGAAGCCCAGGGTTACGATAGTATAATATCAACCGCAAGTTATATTACGGCAGATACAGATGTATTTCGATTACACAGACTCTAGGCATGGCCCTTGGTGTCTATCAAGGAGATAAAAGGTTTTACAAACCTTAGGTTGAGGAAGGTGCTAGCAATGCGAGTGCTGATCGCTTTTATGCTCGCTCAGGTCGCGGACCATGCCGAGGCCTGCTTCGCGCCATCCCGCCCCTTCCTGCCAAGCGATTCGCAGGCGACACGGGACTATGCGGATATCATCCGCGGGGACTTCGAAGATTACATTCAGGATATCCAGAGCTACTTCCGGTGCCTCGACGGCGAACGCGCCCGCGCCTTCGAGGAAGCGCGCGAAGTCAGTGAGGACTACGGCCGATTTCTGCAATTGGTAGGGGATTGATGGGCAACCTCGGGCGCATCAGGCTTGCAGCCCATGGAAACCAGACGCCGATAACACCCTCAAATATCTACTTTTTAGATAACAGATTTCATCCGCTAGCGACGTCACAAAAGGTATGTGACGCGTGGCGAAAACAATCAGAACAAATGGCCAGTTGGCGCTCGTCCGTGCGTTGGTTGATGCACGTCAGAATGCGGGTCTCAGCCAGCAGCAGTTGGCGGCGAAGCTCAAACGCCACCAGTCGTTTGTGGCACGTCTCGAAAGCGGCGAGCGCCGTATCGACGTCGTGGAGTTTACAGTTCTGGCGAGGGTCATTGGCTTTGATAAAGACGAAGTCCTGTCGATTGTCGAAGCCGCCACGGAGCCCGACCACAGGATTTGAAGCCAATGAATTGTTGAGAAAACCGGAACCCATTTTCCCGGACTGGTGATCATTCCCTCATCGAGGACCAGTTAGCCAACATCAACGAAGTCCGGCGCGCGGTCGTAGTGAACGCTCTGCAACCCCACGCCGCAATTTGCAGCGCCACAGTGCAGGAAGTTAGTAAACAGTGAACGATGATAGGGGTGAGGGCGTCGCGATCGCCAATCTGATCGGGACCGATGGGTGCAGTGTTGTTGGTTGGGTTTATCGCTGGAGTACAGGCTCACATGCGGTGATGTGGGACGTCCAAGGGCCCCAGCCGGTATCAGAAACCCGGCCGGATATAAGTGACGAACCGAAGCAAGAAATCGACTTCGACGCGCTGACGAGGATCGGAAGAAGCGACGACGGGTGAACAGAGCGAACCCGCGGTGTTTGCCGAAACGCCAAACAGCATGTGGACCGCGACGCGTATGCGGTGCGGTCGTACACGCCAAAGAATCCGTCTTCCGAGACAAATCTACGTGGCGGCAGGTCAGTAGTTCACCTGCTCGAACCCGTAGTTGCCCTCATAGTCACGCCAATCGACGAAGACGGATCGGTGATAAATGCCAGGGCAATGCTCGCCCCAGCGTTCAAGGCCTGCGTGAGCCGAAGGAAGAGCAGTGACGGAAGACCTTTGCCAGGCGAAGTCACCTTGGGTCCCGTAAGTGCCGAGGACCACGGTCGCGCTTCGGTTACAGTCCCCATCGCGACCGGACTCGTGCTGTCGCGCATACCGTACATCAAAGACGCGAATGGATCGGACGAAATCGAACTCTGGCCCGCTGATATCGATGTCCGCGCGGTCCTGAACGAGCCGCAGGGCGAGGTCGGTGGGAACGAGATTATCTACTGGCAAGGATTGAAGCGGTCGACGGCTGTCGGTTCGGTACAAGGCTTCAAAGATGCGGCCAGCGTTGTTTTGTAACCGATCGTTCTCGTAGGAGGCGCCCATGGGACAGCGCCAGATTTGCAGCGGTGGTTCGACCGGCCAAGGTGTAATCCGCCGGATAAATTCGGCGCGGGCTCGGGCGCAAGGGACGGAAGCAGGCCAGCCGCCAGACAGGCACAGGAGGATCGCGCAATCGATCGGGTATGTCTGCGCGCGGGCGGGTATCGGTAGCGAAGAACCTGTCACGGTCAAAGCGACTGCGACCGAGGGGAGGAGTTTTTTGAGTAAATGGCGCATTCTGAGGAACCTCCATGACCGGAGTCCAGCATACAAACGATAGTATACTATCGCAACACGAAGTATAAAGACGCATAATGAAGTTTATGTTAACTTAGTATTACTTTCGCCGGAATCCGAGAGTCTTGGTTATGTTAATTCCTCTGGGGATTATCCCCTCGGCATACGGTCTGCTCAACCAGGTCTGCTAACCAGCGGCAGCGTAGAGCAAATCCGTCCGATCCTCCACAATACGGTCCACAGGATTGTCATTCTGGGAACGATGATGGGTCCCATTGTGGCGATCGGTCACGTTGCATACCCAAGCCTGGCCAGACGCTTGCGTGCAGTCAGAACAGATAAACATGCAGCCTCCGCCTTGGTTCACACGTGATTTGCCGCGCTGGTCATGAGTGCTCATACCGAGCTTGCCCGAACCTGTCGCCCACCAACCACGCACCGCATCCTCGCTGAACCAGACCGTCACATCCCCGCGCTGGCGCAGCGCTTCGTTTTATTCGGCACAGTTCGTCACACGGTACTTTGCCTTCGAAAACTTATCCCGCCGCGATCCGGTGAATTTGAAAGGCATCCCAGCATCCCGAAATCAGATCATACGGCCAGCTACGCTTCAGATGAGCTTCGTGCAACAAGGTCCCTCAGAACCAAGAGAAGATCGTGCCAGCAAAAATCCAAACCAGCACGATCCGGATTTCATTGTTTGATCAGATCTGCTTTTCGGGCAGACGCACCACCAAGCCTTCCATGTTCGGAGTCACCTTCAACTGGCAAGTGAGTCGGGACTGACGCTCATCAGGCTCAAAAGCGAATTCAAGCATGTCAGTTTCCATTTCCTCCTTGGCTTTGAGCTTATCGACCCAAGCTTCATCGACATAGACATGGCAGGTCGAACACGCACAGGCACCGCCACAATCGGCCTCGATTCCCGCGATGTTGTTGTCGCGTGCAGCTTCCATCACCGACAGCCCAACTGGAACATCTACGGTCTCGGACCCGCCGTCAAAGGCGACAAACGTGATTTTCACCATCTCGGGATCAGTCCAGCAGGCCGCGCTCGGTCAGCACCTTGCGGGCGACGCGGAAGCATTCCAGAGATTGCGGCACGCCACAGTAGATGCCGATAACGTGGATGATCGACTGGATCTCTTCCTTGGTGACGCCGTTGTTCAGCGCGCCTTTGCAGTGCACTTCCCATTCATGCATCTTGCCCAGGGCACCGATCATGGCGAGGTTCATCATTGACCGGGTCTTGTGGTCGATGGTGTCATCTCCCCAGCCGAACCCCCAGCACCAAGCGGTCATCGCTTCTTGGAACGGGCGGGTGAATTCATCCGCCGCAGCCAGGTTCTTTTCGACATATTCCGCGCCCAGCGTCGATTTGCGCTGCGTCAGACCATGTTCGAACAGGTTGTCATCCATAGTTCTTCTCCTTGGTTTGGCTGGCCGACCCGCCATGGGCCGGCCAGGATCGTTTGGCTTATTCCGCCGGGGCGCTTTCTGCGCCCTGGTCGTCAAAGATCGGAAGCCCGTGCTTTTCACGCTGGCCGTCGCGCCAGATCGCTTTCAACACCGCGACGCCCATCAGCGCCATCACCACGCTGAACGGCAGGGCGCCGATGATCATCGCGGTTTGGATCGCGCCCAAGCCCCCGATCATCAGCAATGCGCCGACAACCAGCGCCAGGGCAGCGCCCCAGAACAGGATATGCGGGCGCGCCTTGGGGCCTTCATCGCCAGCGGCGTTGATCGTGTTGATGATCAGAACGGCCGAGTCCGCCGAAGTCACCAGGTAGGTCAGCAACAGCACCACCACCATGACCGAGAAGACCCAGGCCAAGCCGTCGCTCAGCATCACCGAGAGGGTGGCGAACAGCTGCTCGGACAGGCTGGCACCGATGATCGAACCTTGCGCCTGCCCCGACAGTTCCAGGTCGATGGCGGTGCCGCCAACCAGCGCGAACCAGACGAAACACATGACCGACGGCACGATCGCCGCGCCCAACACGTATTCGCGGATAGTGCGCCCCTTGGAGATGCGCGCCAGGAACACGCCGACAAACGGTGCAAAGGCAACCCACCAGGCCCAATAGAAGATGGTCCAGCCACCCTGCCAGCTGGCCAGTTGGCTTTGCACCGATCCTTCGACGCCATCGCTGTTCCAGACAGTGAACAGCAGCGCGGGGGTTGCGACCAGATAGTCATAGATGCCGACGAAGAGCGCCTGCAGACCAAACATGGTCGAGCCGAACACCAGGAAAAACGCCAAGAGCGCAAAGCTGAGGCCCATGTTGATGTTGGACAGCCACTTGATGCCCTTGCCAACGCCCGAGAGCGCCGACAGGGTCGAGGCGCCGATGATGATCAACAGCGCAACCGCGATGGCGGCCTTGGTGGGATCGCCCGCCTCGGTCAACAGCCAGTCGCCCACGCCGATCCGGTGCAGACCCGCGACAAACTGGTTCACCCCAAAGCCCAGGGTCTGCGCTACGCCCAGCACGGTGGCGACCACCGCGACAACGTCGATCACGTGGCCCAAGGGCCCGGACAGCGCCTTGCCAAAGATCGGCGTCAGCGCCGAACGGATGGTCAGCGGCAAACCGCGGCGGAACGAGAAATAGGCCAACGCCAGACCGACGATTGCATAGCTGGCCCAGGCGTGCAGCCCCCAATGCGAGAACGACCATTTATAGGCCGAGCGCACGGTTTCCTGCGTCGCACCTTCGACCGCGCCCTTGATGACGTCCGGGTTGGTCTGGAAATGATAGATCGGCTCGCCGGTGGCAAAGGTCAGCATGCCGATGCCGATTCCAGCCCCGAACATCATCGAGAACCACGAAAACCGCGAAAACTCAGGCTTGTCCTCTGGCCGACCCAGCTTCAACCTTCCCGAAATCGGCAGCAGCGCGAGACCAATGCAGGTCAGAAAGAAGAACGCCATCGCGTAAACATACCAGAAATTGAATGTCGCCAAAATGACTGAGTTCAGGCCGGACAGCACCGAAGAAGCGTTGTCCGGAAATGCGACGGCCCAGATCACTAGGCCGCCGACAAGTAGTTTGGCGGTAATCGTCACGTCTTTTGTAAAGCCGCGATAAAATCCGCTCGCTGCCGTTTTGATCGGCAATTCCGTAATGGGTGGTTTAATTGGCATGAGGTTTCCTCCCTGTTCGCACCAAATATTTTTCCGGCGTCAGCTGCGCAGACGGATGGCCACGTTCTTGGTCTGAACGTAGTTCCACAGCGCCTCGCGGCCCTTCTCACGGCCGTAACCGGATTTGCCGTAACCGCCAAAGGGGGTTTCAACGCCGCCCGCGTACCATTCGTTGACAAAGATCTGGCCAGCACGGATTTGCCGCGCAGCCTGGGTGGCGCGGTCGATGTCGCGGGTGAAGACGCCGCCGACGAGCCCATAGGGCGTACCATTGGCAATCTCGATCGCCTGGGCGTCATCACGGAACTTCAGAACCGAAAGCACCGGGGCAAAGGCTTCTTCGTTCGCGATGTTCATATCGGGGGTGACCCCGGTCAGGAGTGTGGGTTCCAGAAAGGCCCCGGGGATATTCATCTTGCGTCCACCAGCCGCGGCCGTGGCGCCCGCCGCGATGGCGTCCGAGACCATGCCAGCGGCGCGGTCGCGTTGGGCCTCGCTGACCATGGCCCCCATGTTGGCACCGAACTCGGTATGTTCGATGCCGGGGCCTACCGAAAGGTTGGCAGCAACGAAAGCAATCCGTTCGACCAGCTCATCATGGCGACTTTCATGCACGATTACCCGGCTCATCGCCGAACAGACCTGACCGGCATTGAAATAGATGCCCCAACGCACGTCGTTCTCAAAGGCCTCCAGGTCGGCATCGTCATGCACGATGGCCGCCGACTTCCCGCCAAGCTCCAGAACGCAAGGCACAACATTGCGAGCCGCCGCCGTGGCGATGGCGACGCCTGTCGGCACCGAGCCGGTAAAGACGATCTGGTTGACATGCGGATGTGCCGACAGCGCAGCGCCTGCCACATGGCCAAGCCCGCACAGGATGTTGACCGCCCCTTTGGGCAGACCAACGGCCTCGGCGGCATGGGCGAACCAGGCGTTGGTCAGCGGGGTCATCTCAGGGGTCTTGATCACCACGGTGTTCCCGGTGGCCAAAGCCGCTGACAGTGAACGGGCCGTCATTTCGACTGGGTAGTTCCACGGGATGATCTGGGCCGAAACCCCAAAGGGTTCATAGGTGGTGAAGTCAAAGTAGTTCGCACCCAGTGGGATCGACCGCCCTTCAACCGTTTCAGCCTGGTTTCCGTAGTATTCGAAGTAGCGCGCGGCTCCTTCGATCTCCATCCGGGCTTCCCACAGCGGCTTGCCTTGTTCTAGAGTCAAAACCGGTGCAATTTCATCGATTTTTTCCAGAAGGTAACGGCCCATGGCCTGCACCATGCGGCCACGCTCGACCGGGCGCAGATCGCTCAGCGCACCGGACAGGTGCACGCGTCGTGCCGCCATGACCGCGCGGTCTACATCACCAGCATCCGCCAGCGCCTGTTCGGCCAGCTTTTCACCGGTGCCCGGGTTGATCACATCGATCCGCCCTGCTCCGCCGTCAATCCAACTGCCATCTACGTAGTTCTGCCAATATGGCTGTATTTCTTGCATTTCGCGCATCTCCAAAGCTTCGGAGGGCAGTTTTCACCCTCCGAAGCAAAGTTTCCTGTTTCTTCGAAATATGAGCCGTGCCTATTCCACAGCTTCACGCATCCATTGCTGGAGCTTCGCAATGGAGTGTTCGCTCATCACACCACAAGCAGGATCGAGCACCAAGGGACCCGGGACATACCCTTTGGACTTCAGACCCTTGTGCACGGATTCAACCAAGCGGATGTCTTCTTCCACCGTGGTCTGACGGTCCTGCACCGCCAAGCCGCGGATGACATCGCTCTCGTATCCGCCCTCGGTGTACCACCCACGCCAGACGGTGCAGGTGTCCACGGTGTTCGCACGCCAGTGATAAGTGTTCAGAACATTACCCGGGTAGCACTGGAACGAGAACGTCGGCCACAGGAACCAGGATTGATAATCCCCCGCATGTTCGTTGCTCTCCAGGTCAACCGGATAGGTCATCTTGTCGAGGCTTTGGCATTCTGTCGTATGGCGCAGCACGTAGCCGCCGCCCGTATCGGGCTGGATGTCATAGGTTTCCGGTTTGATCACCCCTTCGGCAAAGGTCTGGTGGTTGGACGGGCAGTGATAGCATTCGGAGTAGTTCTCGATCGAGACCTTCCAGTTGCAATTTTCCGGAATCGACACCCACTCCAAAGGCGCAAGATCATTGATGTGCGGTACGAACTCAGCGATCTCCTCGCGCACGCCGGGATACCATTCATCCATCGGGGCGGCGTCTTTATCGAGGTTAACAAAGATGAAGCCGAGAAAATCTTCAGTGCGCACATCTGTCAGGCAGATTTTCTCACGATCAAAGCCCGGCACCTTCTTGACGTTGGGGCCTGCGCGCAGTCCACCGGTCAACTCATAGCTCCACTGGTGGTACGGACAAACCACGACGCGGGTGTTGCCGGTGCCGGTGACCATTTCGTGGGCGCGGTGCTGGCAGACGTTGTAAAAGGTCCGGATCACATTGTCGCGGCCGCGGATGGTAAACAGGTTCTGACCTGCGATCTCGAACGCAAAATAGTCGCCGACATTGGGAATGTCGTTGGAATGACCGGCGTATTGCCATGTGCGGGTGTTGTCACGTTAACGGACCTGTGGTTGCTGGTTCATTGATCTGGGCGTAGGCGGTGTCGATGCAGACAAAGATCAGCTACAAACGCCACCGGTTTCCGCCTCAGATCATCGCTCATGTTGTCTGGCTCTACGTCCGGTTCAACTTGAGCCTGCGGGAGGTAGAGGAGCTGATGCTGGAACGTGGCGTGGACGTTTCGTACGAAACTATCCGGCGCTGGAGCGTCAAGTTCGGCCCCCTGATTGCCCACGTTCTACGGCGACGGCAGCCGCGCCCCGGCGATGTCTGGCACTTAGACGAAGTCGTCGTGAAGATAGCGGGCCGGTCATACTGGCTGTGGCGCGCGGTCGATCGACACGGCATGGTCCTTGAGGAAATCCTACAATCGAGGCGAGACAAGCGCGCAGCAAAGCGGCTTTTGGTCAAGCTGATGAAACGTTGGGGATTCGTGCCCAAAAGGATCATTACGGACAAACTGCGGTCATATGGGGCTGCCATGCGCGAGGTCGCGCCTGGCCTTGATCATTGGTCACACAAGGGGCTCAATAACCGCGCCGAGAACAGCCACTTGCCCTTCCGAAAACGAGAGCGGGTGATGCAAGGCTTCCGATCGCCGGATGGATTACAACGCTTCGTATCTATGCAGTCCGCAACCCGCAATCGTTTCTCTGTCCCAGCCCGCCGCCGCTCTGCCCTCACCATCCGCTACCATCGGCTCGAAGCATTCGAGGCGTGGAAATCCGCGGCACAGGCCGCTTGATCAACGAACAGCTTGCCAACTTGCAAATTCGGCGAGTTAATGTGACAACACCGTTTGCTGATCTAGCAGCATAGGTGCGTCCAGCGAAGGCCTTTCTTCAACCAAATGGAAACTTTGCGACAGAACCCTTGGCAATACCAATACAACTATTCATGTGAGACAGAAACGGCACTGGGTGCGCGGAACGGATCAGAAGTTAGAGGATGTCAGGGGATACCCGTAGATGCTGCTGTCATCAATACCGATGGCTTTGCGTAAGGTCTTTTGCCTGATCGCACAATCAATACGGTTGGTGTTCAGCTCGGATTCCAGCTCTATCAGCTCGGCTTTGCGGTTATAGAACTCTTCTTCATTGTCCAGCAGTTCGGATATTTCTCTCGTACCCAAATCAAAATACTGGCTCTGATAAAGGCTGCGGGTTTGCACCAACAAGGAAATCTGGCGCTTGAGCAGTTCGGATTTCTGGCCCGCGGCTGCGATTTCACGTTTGAGCTGCCCCACATCTAGCTGGATGTTGCGGTTTGCATTGCTCACGCTTGCCTCTGCTCCAACCTTCCTGTTGCGTGCTGCATTTGCCTCAGCGGTCAAAGCACCACCTTGCAGCAGATCGGAATCTACGCCCACATTCAAACCAACCGCTACTCCGCCTGTGCCCACCTTGTGACGTGCAAGCGGCTCGATATAGGCGCGTGGCAGGCGCGCTTTTTCGGCGTCTTCCAGATTAAGTTGCGCTTTGGCCAGCTCCAGTCTGGCGATGCGCAATTCGTCTGAATTTCCTTCGGTTGTGCAACTGCCTACCTTAAGCGATGGAATACGTCCGCCCCGTCGCTGGCCCGTCAGGCGAGACAGCCTGTCGCGGGCTTCGGCGAGCAGAATCTCGGTGTCGTGCACTAGAAACTCTGCCGCCAGCAGTCGTTTCTTGGTTTCCAGAACGTCAGAGGATGGTGCCGCACCGATGTTGTGGCGGTCTGCCACCATGCGTTGCAGGTTGCGCATTGCGGCAAGTTGCTTGTTCCGGACCTCTAGGACCAGAACGTACCGACGCACGGCATCGTAGGCTTCAAGCGCATCAAACAGGGCGGTATCTACAGTCTGCTGTAACGTGACATAGTTAATCTGGAGATCCAGATCTGCGCCTGTGACGGCGCGCTTTGTCTTGCCAAAGTCGACGATCAACTGGCGCCCTGTCAAATCAATGTTTTTGTCTTCCTCTCCAGCGTCACCAACGCCTGCGTTGATAGAAAGACCCAAGCTGGGGAAAATAGCCGCACGTTGAACGCGGACTTCATCCGCGCTTTCTGCGATACGGCTGGCGGCCAAGCGTACCGTAGGGCTCAGCAACAAACTGTTTCGGGAAATCGCTTGGGGTGTGCGCCCTTCCGCGGGGGTCAGCGGAGATAATTCTGCCGCTTGGGCGGCAAGTGCGGCTTCGGTGCCATCAGGCTCAGGCAAGCTACACCCCGCCAGAATAGTCAAACCCACCGCCAGCGCGATACGAAACATTCGTGAGGAAACTGGCGTGTGGTGTGGGTTCATTTGTTCGTTAACCTGCTTTGCCAGTGGCGATATTTGCACACTGTGGTCTGCGCCAGACGGTGCCCGCTACCTGACCGTCTTGACCAAAATAGACACGGTACTGGCAAATAAGGCGGTTGCCCTGCGGCAAACGGAAGGAGACGTTGAAATTCCATGATCCGTCTTTATAAGCGGATACGGGTTGGCCGATTGCCCGAACCAGCTGTGTCTTGGTGCTGCCAATGGCAACGCGGCGCACCTGCGCAACGGTTCTGGGGGTGCCACGGCGGACGAATTCGGCATCCATGTCCGGATAGGCGCGTGATACCCGTGGAAAGCTCTTCTCGGGGCCGAGGATGTCCAGTTCGGTCACATCGGCCATGGCCGATGTGCAAGGGATCAGCCCGATTACGGCCGCGTAGATTAACTTTGTAAACTGGTGTTTCAAAGTGTTCATAACTTCTTCCTCGTTATTCATTTCGAATACGCGGCTCAGGGCTGGGTTTCAAGGCGACATGCCGTGTAAACTCAACGCTCCCGCAGGGCTTCTTGCGCTCTGTTGAACGGCTTGACTAAGTATTGCCACACGGTCTTTTCGCCCGTGCGGATATCAACCGTGGCGATCATGCCCGGTACGATGGGAAATTGTTTGCCATTGGCATTGGTCAAACTGTCGGATTTGGTGCGGATATAGACGCGGTAATAGAGCTGCTCGGGCTTGACCTCGTCGCGTACCGTGTTGGGTGAGATGGTCACAACCTCACCCTGCATTCCGCCGAATATCGCGTAATCATAGGCAGATACCTTTACCAGCGCCTCTTGACCGGGATGGATAAAGGCGATGTCACGGGGTGAGATACGCGCCTCGATCAACAGTTGGTCGTCAATAGGAACGATGGTCATCAACTGCCCTCCGGGTGGGATGACCCCCCCTATGGTGGTGACAGCCACGTCCTTGACCACACCGCGCATGGGGGCACGAAATGTCAGTCGCGACAGCTGGTCCGTGCGCCCGCGCACAATGGAGGCTTGCACCTCTACCTCTGCATTAATTCTTTGCAATTCCTCGCCTGCTTTGACGCGGTGGTCCGCTTTGAGCCGCGCAATCTCCAATCTGGTCTCTGCGGCTTCCCGTTGAAGGCGAATCAGCTCCACGCGGCTGGCGGCACCAGATGACTGCAATCGGTTGGTGATTTCCAGTTCCTGCTCCAGCAATTTCAGACCTTCGGTCAGTCCTGCGAGCGACTCGCTCAGGCTGGCGCGCCGCGATTGGAACAGCGCGGTTTCATTGGCGCGCAGGTCGTCAAATCGGGCCTCGTTCAAAGCGGCGGGAAAGGTGATCGTATCGGCCTCTTGCAATTCGGCGCGCAGGCGTGCGGACGCGGCGATTGATGCGGAATATTTTGCCTGCGCTTCATCCACATTCGAGACAGAGCGTGTGGGGTCAAGCTGAGCCAATACCTCATCGGCGTCAACGACACTGCCTTCACTCACAGCGAGAGAAGCAACAATGCCGCCTTCTAGCGACTGGATCACCTGCTCACGGGATGAGGGCACAACAGTCCCCTGCCCGCTCGATACCTCGACCAGCGGGAAATACCACGCCCAGCCCAAGAAGATGGCAAGCATCAGGCCCACCAAATAAACCAACCTGCGCTCGCGCAGCATGGTGGTTCCGTCCAAGGATTGATCTAGGGCCATGCTCATGCTGCTGCTCTCCCAGCGCGCAGGCTGGCGATTACTTTGTCTTTGGAGCCGTCCATCACGACGGCACCGTCATTAACCACAATCAACCTGTCCACAATGCGCAACAGCGCGGGACGGTGCGTGGCCACGATCAAAGTGGCGTCTTGGTCCAATGCGCCCAATGTGTTGATGGCGGTATTCTCGGCAACCTCGTCCAGTGCCGCGGTGGGTTCATCCAACAGCAGGACGCGCGGATCGCGCAGCATCAGCCGTGCGAGCAGCAGACCTTGGCGTTGGCCGCCTGACAACCCCAGACCACCTTCTTGGACCATGTGGTCCAGACCTTCGGGCAGCTTTTGCACAAATTCCGCAAGGGCGAGGTCTTCGAGTTTGGCCAGCATCGCGCGATCATCCGCCAATGGCGCACCAAGAGCGAGGTTTTCGCGCAAGGTGCCGTGGAACAGGCGCGCGTTCTGACCCATATAGCCGATGTCACGGCGCAAGTCGGCGGGGTCAATCAGCCCCATGGTCACGCCGTCGATCTTGAACTCGCCACCCAAAGGCTCGAGTAACCCAGCAAGCCCTGACAGCAATGTCGATTTACCTGCCCCGTTGCGGCCAAGGATCGCAATCCGCTCGCCGGGTGCAATAGAGAGCGAGGCGACACCCAGAACGGGTGTTTCAGGGTCATGGCCGAAAATAACATCTTTGGCGGTGTAGCGCCCTTCGATAATAGGTTTGTGGATGCGCCGCGAGCCTTCGGGCGTGTCAACGGGAAGGGCAAGGAGCTTGTCCAAGGCTTCGCGCGCGACCCGCGCCTGTTGCCAGCGGTTAATGATCTGGGTCACCGAGGCCAGAGGGGCCAACATACGAGAGGACAACATCGAAGCTGCCACCAGCACACCCGTGCTCATGTCGCCAGCCATGACCATTGGCGCGCCGAAATACACGACCAAGGCAAACACACCGCCCTGCACGGTTTGTGCCCAACTTGACAGACGGTTGACCAGATCGCGCAACTGCATAGAAGCGCCCGATGTCACCTCGGTGTAGTGGTTCCACTGGTTTTGAAAGCGTCCTTCGGCCTGAAGGGACTTGATGTCATCAAGGCCTTGTACTGTCTCGACAAGCATCGCACCGCGCAACGAACTCTCGCGGGAACTGGCCTCAGCCAAGCGGCGCAGGCGTTTCTGGGCCAGCAGTCCCGGTACGATCAACAAAACCATTGCCGCAAGTGGGATCCAGACCAGCGCCCCTGCTATGTAGAAGAACAGCACACAGAACATAAAGAAAAACGGAAGATCGGCCATGGCCGAGATGGTTGTGGAGGCCATGATTTCGCGCACATGCTCCATCTCGCGAATTTGCGCGATGAAGGTGCCAGTGGCGCGCGGCCGCGCAGTGTTGCGCACGCGCAGGGCGTGGCCGTAAACCTTGTCAGAGACACGCAAATCCGCACTTCTGGCCGCCCCATCAGTGATCCGCCCACGCGAGACTTTCATCAAGAACCCAAAGAGCACCGCAACCATGACGCCGCCGAATAACACATGCAAAGTCGTCATCGACTGACCTGGCACAACGCGGTCATAGACCTGCATCGAAAACAGGATACCTGCCAGCGCCAGCACATTCGTGACCAGCGAAGCCAGCATCACTGCGCGGTAGGGCTTCAGATCGGACAAGACAATGGCGCGGAGCCAGTCAGGGCGCCACGGGGCAATATAGTCATCAATGCGGTTGTCCGCGACATCCGCTGCGGGTCGCAGAATGAACAGGCGTTGCAGATCGCTCTCGACGACAAGGCTACGAATGGTTGTGCGCAGGCCCTTATCTTCGCTGAATGCGATGCTGAAACCCTCTGCGGTCTTTGCTTCGATTACGCCGATCTGGCCGCTCTTGAACTCAGCCAACAGGGGTAAGCGTATGGCAGAGATATCCCCCCGCCGCAGATCTGCCTGCTCAACCAGCAACCCCGCCGAACGGGCCAAGCGGCGCAATTGCTCCTCCTCTGAAGACCACGCCAGATCGAGCCGCATTTGTTCTGGGGAAACTGCGATCCTGTAGTGGCTCGCAATGCGCCGAACCGCCTCCATCCAGTTTTGGCCAGAAGCCACGGACTCTTTGCTCCGTTGCGATCTAAAGGGCGTCTGAGAAGGCTCCATATCTGTCCTGACCAATTTCCGTCTGTGTCTGCGGTTTAATTCTTAAAACAATTATGGGGCACCATGGATACCAAATGGAAGTTCAGGCGGCAAATTCGACCAGTGACGTGTTAAGCCCTGTCAAAGATGCCGCCAGATCGTTCAGGCTCAACTATCGAACACCAGACCGTCCATAGGATCTTCATCCCAAGTCGTCTCTGTAAAGATGCCTTCACCAGTTTCGGGTTCACCCGAGGATGTTGACGGATCCGCACCCCCTGATGAAGCTGGCAAGAGCGCGCCAAGGTCTTCTTCTGGTTCGCCCGACATGACATCCTCGAATGTCAGGCCCTCTGGGGCAGCTTCATCTTTGCCCTCCTCAGGTCCGTCGGCAGGAGCCGAGAACATCGCAAGACCGAAGGTCGCAGGCGCGGCCATGGACATAAACGACGGGGCGATTGAAACCTGAATTGCGCTGTCGATAATCACCGTAATGGTTTCCGCACTCGGGCCAGAACCGACAGTAGTTTCATAGGTTGTTGTGGCGCCAACCTGTTGCCACGCGCTCGACAGATTGACGTTGTCATCTGCGGTGCCCGAAATGTTCAGCATATTGCCGCCGTCCGTCATTGCCTGCACTTGCTCGGGCGTGAGGTTGTCGATCTCGTTCGCACCGGCGACCCCCAGATCAAGCGTTTCGACATTGCTCAGATTTGTTTCCAGCTCCGCTCCTGTCAGGTCTTCACCGCTGCGTATTACAATCGTGTCTTCGCCAGCCAGCGCATCTATCGGCGTGCCTGTCCACAGCAGGGTGTCATCGCCCGTAGTGGCCTGTTGCGCGAAGATGTTCAGGGTAATGGTGCTGTCGCTTGCTGCGGAAACAGCCGTTGTTGTCGCAGGATCGGATGCTTCAACCGTAAAGGCAGACACAGCAAGCTGTAGCCCCGCCTGACCAGCATCCTGATCTTGCAACGCTGTTGCGGCTTGCTTGTAACCCAAAGCGTCGATCATCGCTTGGGTCAGGCCCGTCAACGTATAGGTGTCAGCGCCTGCGTTATAAGAAATGCCTTCGGTGCGTTCGGTGCTTCCCACGTAGAATGATGCATGCTCACCCAAGCCTGTGATTTCGATCGTTGCCGTTTCTTGGTGTTGATCGGGTGCAACGGGCAGGATTGAAGCGTCAATAGCGTCAACAATTGAAGCGTTGAAGTTGAACTCAACCACCTCGTTCTCGTCACCAAACGTACTTGTTTGGACGATGTTGATACCGTCAGCCACTGGCGCCACCGTCAACGGATCCAGCGCGAATGTATCGGTTCTGTTGATATCCCAAATTGTCTCGCTTGACGTCACCAGCAGCTCCAGCCCCGAGAGCGTGCCGCTCCAGTGTTGCGGAGGCTGAATGGCGACATAGGCGGGCAGTTCTTCGCCTTCGCCCGCCAGAACCCAAGTGTTGAGACCACCTGAACCACCAGCGTTGCTTGAGACTTCTGCCGCGATGGCGCTGCCTGCATCCGCTCCAGACACCACGAGGAAGCCTACGGGTACATTCGACAGCAGGATCGACACCAGCTCTTCGGAGCCGTCATTATCGTTCAGCGTCGCCGAGAGGCCGAGAAGCTCGATCACCGATGTTGGTGCGTTGTCAGCGACTTCTAGGCCGGCGGACGGCGCAGTGGTGGCCGTAACACCGTTGTTGCTGACGTCGATTGATTGCGTTTCCGACGTGGAAGACACGATAGAGTTCGGATCGCCCGCCTCAATGTTCTCTACATAAGCATCAACTGTGATATCTCCGACGCCCGTGGTTGTGGGTTCAAACAACAGATCAACAGGGGTTCCATAATCTACGCCCAGGATGACGTAATAGTCGCCATCGGGAATACCGGCAATCCCGCTCACTGATTGCAGTGTATAGGTTGTTGTGCCGGTATCATCGGTCAGCGTGCCGCCCGTCGGGGTTGGATTTGATACATCAATTTGAACATAAAGGTTGCCATCAATGATGCTGCCAGCCGCGCCATCCGCTGCATTGGTAACATCAATTGTGATCGGAATGCTCGCGTCACTTTCATCAACCAGACCATCACCATTGCCAAAGGTGATTGCAATATCAGCAGGGTCCGTCACAGGCGTGACAGGGATGGCGGGTGAGATCGTCTCGCTCTCGACCTGAGAGCCACCAACCACGGATGTGGTCAGGATCGCGTTCATCGAGAAGACGTCATTGTTATCGTTGGCGTTCTCGGGCAGCGTTACTTCGATACTGGCCAGCAATGCGTCAAGTGCAGCTTGGGCGCCTGCACCGTTTGAAGATGTTGACGCAGTCCATGTTGGTACACCGTCGATCACTGTGCTGGTCATCCCCGACACCACTGTGCCTGCTGGCAAGTCGGTCAGCTGAACCGTCAGCGTGTTTTGCGCCGCGCTTGTTGCATTGACGGTTCCGTTCAGAACCGTTGAGAGCAAGAACGGAGCGTCCTCGGTGGCCCCTGCACCTGAATAAGACCAATCAATGATCTGGGCAGGAAGCTCGCCACCGCCCGCACCCGGGAAGTCACGGTTCAACGTCCAGCTTACATCATCCGACAGAACAGCCGTACCTGGCGCGGCTGTATCGCCACGGTCTTGGACCTGAACGCTCATGTTAATGACCGACGGATCGACACCCGCACCGATCTGATCGCTGACGATAAAGGTAACAGGGATGTCTGTGGACGGGTTGTTGATGTCGATTGCGTTGGCACCATCGTAGACCAACAACCATGAAGTTGTTCCGACAATCTGCGCGTCCTCGACCGTCACACCAATTGGCACGTCTGTAATCAGGATGCGGATCACCTGTTCGCTGGTGTCCACGTCGTCTGATGCCACGTTCAACGTGACAGTCACCGTATCCACTTCGTTCAGAACAACATTGTCCGGGCTGGCATCGTCTCCCACGATAGTATCTGTGATGACCGTCGAAGCGGCCACGCTGGTGATCGCTGTAATCGAGACATCTGGTTGATCTGTCACAGCAGTCGCGCTGAGGTCGAAATCGACAGATTGATACGCGCTGGCAACTGGGGTCGAATTCGTCCCAGTGCCAAATTCCTGATCGGTCGCGAATTCCTGATCGGTGATTTCATAGAAAATCTCGACCGTCCCCAAATCCCCATCCACTTGCGGCGCAGCAAGCGCTGACAGCTCGGCCGCTTGTGCTGCGGACAATTCATAGAAATCGTCAGTGCCATCGTTAAACACAGTCAGACCCGCATCGGCGAGCAGGACCGCCCCCGGGTTTGTACCCAGATACAAGGTATAGTCCCCAGTCACCGCATCAGCGACACGAACACGGGCGCCTGTGATCGTCTCGTCCGTGTCACCGTTTTCATGCACGATGGCAAAGTTGAGCGATGTCACCTCATCCTCGACCAACACAGCCGAGGTTGTTGTTGTGGCCTCAGGGCTCGGGGTCACGGTAAAGGAGGCCAGCATTGTCGGGCCAGTCTGTGAATCGCCATCATTCTCTGTTGTTACGGCGGCGACGTTGAATTCGACCAATCCGCTGACATTGTCTGGAACATTGACCTCGGCAAGCGCGAACTGATCTGTGTCCAGCGCCCAGACGCGGTCTGTGCCCGTCACACTGGGCGGTGTTAGCAAGGCACCCTCTGACAGTGAGAAGCCGTCGGGCAGGCCGCTGACCCGAATTGTCAGGGTCTCGGACGGACCGCCCGGATCACCGCTATCTGTATCCTGCAACGAAGCAGACACCAAGGTATTGAGGGCGATTGTGGCACCCGCATCAAGTGCGCTTTCGACATAAGTTTGAGGCGTGACGGAGATATTCGCATCATCTGCGACACCTCGGACCTGTACAACCAATGGCAGCACCGTTGGGGGCGTTGATACGTCCGTAAAGGTGGTTCCGTCAATTGTGACCGTATCTACAGACACCGCTTCGATGCTCAACGTGAAGTCATCGTTGCTGTCTGGTGGCGGCAAAATGTTCAGATCAGCCGTACGATCGAAATCGGTGATCGTTACACTGCCACCTGTGACAACCAGTGGTGTGGGGTTGCCATCATAATAGACCAGTGCACCGTCAGGTATGTCGTTGATGGTGATGTTAAAGGTCTCGGTGTCGTCCGAACTTCTTGGACGGATCTGTAGCGGAACGAGGGTGTCTTCCAGTCCGCTGACGCGCGCCGTGAGTGTCAGCGCCACATCATCTGCGACAGGCACAATCACCAGATTGGACAGCACCGCTAGACCGCTTTCTGCAGTGTCAGGCGTGCCTGTGCCTTCGGTGTCGTCGTCAAAGTCTTCGGTATAGGCCGTGACATTGATCTGCATTTGTCCTGAGAAATCAGGTGCAGGCAGGAATTCGACGGTTGCCAGCGCTGACGCTGGAATATCAATAGGTGTCCCCGCGTATGTCGCCGTTTGCACGGCGCCGCCACTGTCGGTCCAGCGGAATTGCGCACCGTTGGCGTCGCTTGTATCTCCAACAGTTACAACAGGCTCTAGGCGTGCGTAGGTATTGTCATTGGCGACACCGATTTCGTCAGCGTCCTGATTGGCCCAACCCGCAGACAGGTCAAACCCGGCCTGGTTGAGCGCAAACCACGTGTCTTCGCTGCCCCTTTGGGAGGCTGTGTAGACATAATCGCCGTTCATGCTCAGATCGGCCAGACCATCGCCGTCTGAATCCCCAACACCGGGAACCGCGCCGATTTCTTCTGCGACGGGTGTCACTTCGACCGTCAACGTATGCGATGTGGTTGCTGTGTCCACGCCTGACGCGGCTGTGTCAGTTGTATCGATGGACAAGACAATATCAGCATCCAAACTGCTATGAGCGGGCGGCGTTATTGTGAAGTCATCAAGGACCCCTTCGCGCTCTGCCTGCGTGCCACTCTGGAATGTGATTGTGGCATCCCCTGCGACATCGACATAGGTGAAGATTGTACCAACGCCGACAACGGGTTGGGTAACGGTCCAACCTGACGGAATGGTAAACCGTATGGCGGTCATGAGTTCTGTCCCACCCGTACCAGCGGTGGTGTCGGTGACCGCTACGTTCTCAAGGAACGCTATTGCAGTATCTTCTTCGCCCGTGACGTCTTCAACCTCGACCTCGCCCGCACAGGCGTGATTTCAAGATTCAATGTCACCGTGTTGTTTGCAAGGTTAGCCTCTGCAATACCGTCTGCGCCATTGGCCCCGCCAATAAACCCGTCTGCATCAACATCCTGTGCGTTTATAGTGACAGTGATGTCTTGCAAGGATCCAGCAAAGTCCTGCGTTCCGCTGATCCAGATTGGACGGAAACTGTCGATTGCGCCTGTCTGGCCAGACGGACCAGAATTGTCATAGATCGTGAAGTCATCACCCGCGCCAACAGTTGTGCCGCGCACAAGGATCGCGTCAGTAGAGTTGTTTGTGACGGTGATCGAGCGGCTTTCGCTTCCATCCAGATCGGCAAAGCTGGCAGTTAGCAGATCGCGAAGGTCAAATCGTGTGTCCTCTTCGATTGTAACGGTGGCTTCTGTTGTGCCGACATAAGTAACGGCGTCTACATCATCAACGGTGCCTGCCGTTGCCAGATTATAGACCAGCTCGGCATCATCGGTGACAGCCTGTACATCCACAATAACCGATGCAGTTTGCTGTGCTCCTGCAACGCCGGAAATCTGGTTGCCTGCGCCGTCAACCTCAAAGCTGCTGACCGTCGCCGTTACGGTGAATTCGTCCGAGGTGTGCAGTGGCGGTGTAACCGTCAGCAGCTCATACTGCGCTGTGGTCAAGACAAGGTCCGGTGTGGAGACCGATGCAAGTGTCGGGATGTCGTTGATCTCGATTGTTACAGGCGTGGTCCCGACGGTAAATCCGCCCAGCTGGGCACCAGAGGGCAGCCCTGTGAGAGTAATCAGGCCGATCCGTTCGGTAACGGGTGTTCCCGTGTCGGCAATCACAGGCGCGTTCAGACCCAGCGCAATGGCCGTATCTTCAAGCGTGTTGATATTGGCGACGTCCACCGTCATCGTCGGTGTGTCCGACAAAGGTGCGACCGTAGCAGTAACGTCCGTGCGGGTTTCAACGCCGCCGTCATTTGTGACAATCTCGAACAGCTCTGTGCCGCTATAGTTCGCGTCGGGTGTAAACAGGATCGACCCGTCGGACAGCACCGTAACAATGCCATCATCGGTGGTGAAATCCACGCCGCCTGTCCCGTTTGGCGCGCCCGTGAGAGCCACGCCACCTTGCCAGATGACGGTGTTCGCAGTTGTCGCGTCAGCCGAGGTGTTGATGCTGGCCGTGTCATCCTCGTCTAGGGATAGCGCCAATGTCAGTGGTGGACGGTCATCCAGCACGGTGACGGTAAAGCTGTCGAGGTCACTGTCGCCATCGCTGTCGACCAATGTGATGCCGAAATCAAGATCAATAGAGGCAGCGTTGCCCTGATCCAGTGCCTTGATCAAAGTGAAGCTGTACCCAGCGCCCGCAGCCGTCGGGGTTGTCAGATCAAGGGTGAACACTTGGTCCGCTATAGTGCGGCCTGTCCCTTGATAGGCGATGACGCCATGTCCATCGGGTTGGGTCACATATTCCAGTGCGACCCCGTTGGCAGTGAGGCCCGTTGGCAGGCTGGTAATAGTGGTGTCAAAACTGTCTTGCTCGGGAGCCAGATCCAGAGAGCCCGTTACCGTCAGCGCAGCAGCATCAGGGTTGCTACCATTGGCCAATGCGGCCTCGTCCACTGTTGCATCGTCAGGTGTATCAATGGCAGGAACCGTGTCCGTCACGGTGATGGATTGGGTCGCGGACGCGCCCGAGATATCGCCGTCGCCGTCGATGGTACGGTAGCTGAAATCATCGCTCAGTTCCAGATCATTGCCCGGTTGCACGTGGTCTGCACTGTCCACAGGCACATAGGACCAATCACCGTCCTGCTCGACGGTGAGCGTGCCGTATTGTGTTTCAATAGTTGTGCCCGCAACAGTAACAACCGCTGTCTGGCTCGCGCCGCTTCTGTCCGTATAGGTAATATCATAGACCAAGCCGCGCGGCGTTGTGCCGTCGGCACCAAGTACATCATTGGCCAGCAGATTTGCGCCGCTTGTGGCAGAGCCTGCACTGGTGCCACCTTCTTCGACGGTAATGCCCGCATCATCAACAGGTGCCAGCGGCGTGTCGTCGATGATGGCAACCACTGCACTGCTCAGAATGGAGGAGTCGATATCTTGCACTTCATACGCAACATTCAGCAGGCTCAGCGTCGCTCCGGGTTGGTCCAATGGCGCAAGCAAGGTTGCGGTCATGGTCTGGGTCGCACCCGTCGCATCCGTCGGGTTGTTGATCACAAGCGTGAAGACCGAAGGCCCCGAAGCGCCAGCCGTGGCAGTCAACGTATGCCCACCATTTGACAGCGCATAAACCAGACCAACACCATTTGATGTCAGCGCAGGAAGGCCGGCCACGTTGGACGTGGCGAAAACAACATCCGCAATGTCATCTTGACCTTTAACAATGGCCAAGGACTGGGTTGTTGTCGGGTTCCCTGATCCAGTCGTCGATCCCGTCGGCAGATCCGCTTCGCTGAGGCTGATAGACGCCGAGCTGGAGACGGGGTTTGTATCCGTCACCGTAATCACTTGGGTGGCATCGTTCGACAGGCTACTGTCTGCATCGCGCAGAACGTAGGTGAAAGTGCCTGCTGTCGGATCAACGTCATCATGGTCAATGCTGGCCGCCTGAGTAAAGGTCCAGCTACCATCTGCATTCACTGACAAGGAGCCCGTGGGCGTTGCCACCGTTGTGCTCGGCGTTGCGCCGCTGAAGGTAAAGGTCGTCTCGGCGCCCGCTGCATTGGTGTAGGTAAAGCTGTTGATCATCGGGCTACCGTCCTGCGATGCCGTGTCATTTGTCACAACGTTGCCAGATCCTGTTGTCCCGCCTTCGGTCAACACAATCGCCGCGTCATCGACGGCTGTTGGTGTTGTGTCCGTGACGATGATGGGTTGGCTTGCGAAGGGTGAGATGTCTCCGTCGGTGTCTTGCAAGGTGTAGCTGAAGGTGGCGTCGAGGGGGGCGCCGTTTGTGTGGGTGAGGCTGGCGTCGGGCGTGAAGCTCCATGTGCCATCCGCGTTTACCGTCAGTGTGCCGTATTGCGTATCCAGCGCGCCTGTTGTGCCGCCGCTGGTCTCGACCGTTTGGGTCACGCCTGCGTCATCCACATATTGGACCTGATGCACCAGCGCGCCGTCCGCGCCTTGGGTGTCATTGGCCAGCAGGTTCACCCCGCCATTGGCCGAGCTGATCGCCGCCGCGCCCTCAACCACCGAGATCGCCGTCTGGTCGACGGCTGTCGGGGTATCATCGGTGACCGTGACCTCAAAGCTGGTCGCGGCCGTGTCGCCGTCGCTGTCCGTCACTGTCAGCGCAAAGCCCAGATCAAGCGTGGCCAGCGGTGTGGCTGCATCCCCGTGGTCGATCACGCCGGATTGCGTATAGGTATAGCTGGCCTGATAGCCGTTGCCCGCCGTGGGCTGGGTCAGCGCCACGGTGAACACTTCGACACTGCCCGCACTGGCCGTGATCAACCCGTCGGTGACCGCATAGGTCAGCGCCACGCCATCACTGCTCAGCCCCAGCGCGTCCAGCGCGGTCTGGGTGGCGTCAAAGCTCACACCCATCACGCCGCCCGCACGGTCCGCCCCAATCACAACATTCAAGTCGCGCGTCGCAACCAGCGTCGCACCCGACACCCGCAAACCGTCCTCGGACAACGTAGAACCAGCCGTCGCTCCAACAACAGGACCGTCATCGGTGAAGATAAAGCTGTCGCCGATGTTCACGGAGGCTGTGGCTGCATCTGTATCGCCATCGGCATCTGTCACCGACGAGGCTGCCGTCAGCGCCACCAGATCTGCCGCAAGGCTGGCAGGCTCGGTGCTGCTGGCCGTATTGGTGTGATCAATCGGCTGGTTCTGGGTCAACGTGACCTGCCCTGCCGCGGTTGCATCCAGCGTAAACACCGTATTGGCGGGGAGCACATCGCCTGCCGCGGCCTCGGTCGAGCCGACAATCTGCCCGCCGATCAGGTGCAGCGTAACCGGCTGGCCCGCGCTGTTGAGGCCCGAGGCCACAGAGGTCGCGCCGCCCTGCAGCGCCAACCCGTAGGTCAGCACTTCGCTATTGGTGGCCGCAGGGCCGTCATTGCCCAGATCATTGGTCAGGGTGATCGCACCGCTAAAGTCTGCGGAGGCCGTGTCGGCACCGTTCAGCGTGTCGCCGTCCTGCGTGCTCAGGTCCGGCAGAACAAAGCCCGCATCAGGGGTCAGCGCCGTGGTGGGCACATCATCGGCAAAGCTCAGACGGTCGCCGATCGGGGTGATCTCGGTGGCACTGTCGCCATCCGCATCCAGCGCTGTGACGCGCAGCAGGGCTGCCGCCGTTGCAATGCTGACCGCGTCCACACCCGCGCTTGGGTGCTCAATGGCCAGCAGCTGGTCCAGCGTGACCTCGCCCGTGGCGCTGTCGACGTCGACGTTGAACGCCGCCGCACCGGTCTGGCTGCCCACGCGGCCCACAATCGTGCCCGCTTCAAGGAACAGCAGGATCGGATCGCCGCTGGCGGTGTCCACAAGGCCGCTGTCCACACCCGCCGAGGAGACCTCAAGCGTGTAGACCGTGCCCGATGTGCCATCGGCCCCGTCCGCGCCGTGATCCACAGCAAAGAAGGAAGAGAAGTCGGCGGAAGGATCGGTGCCAAAATCCGCATCCGATGCCGTCAGCGCAGCGGTAGAGGACGCAAGCGCGACCACAGGCACATCATCAAGGATGCGCACATTCAGCGTGTCGCTGGCGGTGTCGCCATCCGTATCCGCAAGATCGATCGTAAAGGCATCAAGCAACGCATCGCGCCCTACGGCGCTGTGGGTCTCGCCCGCTGCCAGCGTGTAGGTATAGCTGACCACACCCGTGGCCGCGTCATACTCCGTGATCTCGAGCGTGCTGCCCAAGGCGCTGGTCAGGACCAGTGGCGTGCTCAGATCAGCGGCCACACCTGCGGCAACAATCGCAATGCTGTTGCCCCCTGCGGTGACCGTCAGGTCCTGAACCGTGTCAAACGCGGTCACGGTAAAGCTGTCCGAGACGCTGTCGCTGTTGCCGCCGACACCTGTGCCGTTTGCCAGCTTGCTCTCGTTCACAACCGCATCGCTGCCGGCAACACTGTCATCGTCCAGACCCGCAATGCTCACCGCGGAATCCCCGAGGCTGACGGTCAGGACCGCCGTGTCCGTATCGCCGTCGCCATCCGTCAGCGTATAGGTGAAGGTATCGTCCACCCCGCCCGGCGTGCGCGCATCGCGCAGATAGCTAAAGCTGCCATCCGCCGAGAGGGTCAGCGTGCCATACATCCCCATGATCGTGGTGCTGCCCGTGGCAGGCACCGCAACATCCGTGCCGCCAAAGCTGACCAAAGTCACCGTCGCACCATCCGCACCAAGCGTATCCGTGCCAGCCCCCGTGATCACATTGCCCGCAACAGGCCCCAAATCACCAGCCGCCAGCGTCGCCGCGTCATCGACGGCTGTTGGTGTTGTGTCCGTGACGATGATGGGTTGGCTTGCGAAGGGTGAGATGTCTCCGTCGGTGTCTTGCAAGGTGTAGCTGAAGGTGGCGTCGAGGGGGGCGCCGTTTGTGTGGGTGAGGCTGGCGTCGGGCGTGAAGCTCCATGTGCCATCCGCGTTTACCGTCAGTGTGCCGTATTGCGTATCCAGCGCGCCTGTTGTGCCGCCGCTGGTCTCGACCGTTTGGGTCACGCCTGCGTCATCCACATATTGGACCTGATGCACCAGCGCGCCGTCCGCGCCTTGGGTGTCATTGGCCAGCAGGTTCACCCCGCCATTGGCCGAGCTGATCGCCGCCGCGCCCTCAACCACCGAGATCGCCGTCTGGTCGACGGCTGTCGGGGTATCATCGGTGACCGTGACCTCAAAGCTGGTCGCGGCCGTGTCGCCGTCGCTGTCCGTCACTGTCAGCGCAAAGCCCAGATCAAGCGTGGCCAGCGGTGTGGCTGCATCCCCGTGGTCGATCACGCCGGATTGCGTATAGGTATAGCTGGCCTGATAGCCGTTGCCCGCCGTGGGCTGGGTCAGCGCCACGGTGAACACTTCGACACTGCCCGCACTGGCCGTGATCAACCCGTCGGTGACCGCATAGGTCAGCGCCACGCCATCACTGCTCAGCCCCAGCGCGTCCAGCGCGGTCTGGGTGGCGTCAAAGCTCACACCCATCACGCCGCCCGCACGGTCCGCCCCAATCACAACATTCAAGTCGCGCGTCGCAACCAGCGTCGCACCCGACACCCGCAAACCGTCCTCGGACAACGTAGAACCAGCCGTCGCTCCAACAACAGGACCGTCATCGGTGACTGCGATGTTGAGTGTTGCGTTTGTGGTGTCGCCGTCCCCATCGATGAGGGTGAGGGCGATGTCTTCGGTGACGGGGCCGCCTGCGTGGTCTGCGTCTGTGTCCAGCGTGTAAGAATAGCTTACAACACCGGTGGCCGGATCAAAGCCTGTGACCGAGACCGCGCCCAGCGGTGTCGCCACCGTGGCGGGGGTGCCTGGTGTGGCTGCCAGCAGCTCGGCCAGGGTAAGCACCGTGCCAGCCACCTCAAGCGAGGCCACGCCATCGGCGACCGTCACGGTAAACTCGCCCGAGACGGTCTCGCCCATGCCGGCGGGGGTGGTGCCATCGGCCAGATCGCTTTCCAGTACAGTCCCGTCGGTGCCTGCAACCGATCCGTCATCCAGACCGCCAAAGGCGCCCGCATCATCCACCGGCGCAACAGGGCCAAAGGTGACCTGCGCGGGGCTCCCGTCTACCGTGCCGTCATTGGGCGTATAGGTCAGCGTCGGCACCGGACCTGCATAGTTGGGCGCAGGGGTAAAGGTCACCACGCCGTCAGGATCAACCGTCAGCGTCCCGATCGCCGTGCCATCACTGCCAACCAGCGGCGTCGCCTGACCCAGAACCAGCGGATCATCCACCCCGTCCCCGCCCGTATCAATCAACGCCGAAGCAATGCTCAGCGCGTCGCCGTCCACATCCGTATCATTGCCCAGAATGTTCTGCGACACTGGCGTGTCTTCCGTAACAGCGATGCTCTCCGACACGCCAACTGGCGGGTCGTTCACGGGCGGTGAAACCGGCGGGGTATCATCGCCGCCACCACTGGCAACTGTGCCCAACAACCCGATGCCGGCAATGGCACCGAGAATGGGTGCAAGGCCAGTTACGGCGAACGCCGCAGGAAGTATCTCGTTCTCGATTTCGGCGATCTGGAAGCAATCCCAAGGCTCGTCATACTGACCCCACCAGACAACTTCGTTTTCGTCGATAAACACGATATCGTTGCGACCCTCGTCATAGGTCAGAAAGAAATCAGCGATCTGAACGCGCGTGCCGTCCTTGAGAAGCAGGACTAGATCACTCCCCACCTTATCAAATCGCGCGACCTCTTCCGGCCCAAATCCGAGCGTAACAACACTTGGCGCGTCTAGGGTGATTGCATTTGCCTCCTTGAGCTGAGAAGTCGAGCCGTCGGATTTCAGCGTGATTGAGTTAATCATTACAAGCCACCTAGATTTGATCTGTTGGGAACCCCGACGGGCTGGCACAGGGTCAGCGCATCAAAAGGATTAATGTGATTATCGGATTGAGCGGGTATTTTTCTGGCGGCAAAAAAGGATCGCGTGCCTGCCCCAAAAGCAGTTATCCCGTTCACCAACTCCATCGCCAAATGATGCAACAATTTTTGCGCCCGCCCTCAAATTTGATTTATTAGTATATAAATAACGCGCCAACTCAACCAGTGATAGCCCTGGTTCGGCAGAATATAGCCAGATGAGCCATGAAACCATAAATTGGTTTTTTTGTACGGCGGTGCGCATGCTGAAATTAACGCGCCAGACCTGCGACTTGCAGCAGTCGCCAAGGTCCGCACACCTCCAACAGGTATTGCCAAGTTGTTCGCTACAGTTTGTGAGGGATTGACGAGGGGCATTGTCAGGTTGTAATGCCCGGACGTGATCAATATTCGCGTCTGGTTCAGACTGCCATTTCCGCCGCATAGTTGTTCCACAGGCTGAATGCATCGGCCCGGGCGTGGCGATAAGGTGCTGGCGGTGCGGTCGGAAGATGGTGGCGGTTTGATCATGGACGGATAGAAGCCGCTGAACTTGGCGCGGGGTTTTGAAACGCCCCATGATTTTCTCTCGTCGTCGCGTATGTCGGTGCGACGCCTCGGACCGGTTATTCAACCCCTTGTGCGAGCGGTGATCGACCCCCGAACAAAGGTTCCGGACGGCCACGCCATAACTGCGTAGCTTGTCAGTTACGAGCACGCGTGGCACGCCCCATCGCTTCATCAGCTTTTTCAGGAACCGCTTGGCAGCCTGAGCATTTCTGCGGCTTTGCACCAAAATATCCAATACGTCTCCGTTCGCGTCGACCGCCCGCCAAAGCCAGTGTTTCCGCCCGCGGATTGAGATAACCACTTCGTCCGAGTGCCATTTGTCGGACGGAGCTGGGCGGTCGCGACGGATCTTGGCCGCGATCTGCGGTCCAAACCGTTGGCACCAAACCCTGATGCTTTCATACGAGACGATCACACCTCGTTCGGCCAGAAGATCTTCGACATCGCGCAAGCTCAGGGCAAAGCGATGGTACGCCCACACAGCATAGGAGATGATGGACCGAGGAAACCGGAATCTCTTCAAGCGGAGTTGTGAAACTTGGCTGATCATCCGCAAGCGCTATGCGTGAACCGAAGCAACATCAACAACCTGACAATGCCCCAGAAACACCTCGGACACGCTTCTCCCGAGATGACACGGCGATATCAGCGACGCCGCGATCGGTTCCGCGTGAACCTGACAAAGGCTGCGGGCCTGTAGGGTATTTGCGTGACGCCAACCCTTGTCCGACTCGTTGTTCTTGAGTGCCCCCCAAGCTGCTATTTGGCGGGGTAGATCGCTGCGCGAATGCAAGAAATCCACGATCAATACCTCGGTGGCGCATTCCAGAAGCACAACAGAAGGGTCCCCGCCCTTGCGTAGCCCAGGTCCGCTTCGTCATCGAGCAGGACTGCACAACTTTGGAACACCGCCTCATCTCGCGATATCGACCAGACTGTCTTCTCCGCGTCGCGTTCACGCTAGCGAGCGGGCTCTGTCAAAGGCACGTCGAATGGCATCAGAATCTGTACCATCAACCAACTCGTCATTTTCCGCCTGTGAGAGCCCCTGCATCAAGCGGCTTCGAAGTTCAGCCAAACCGGCCTCTTCGCGTTCAAGCAGTCGCAAGGCTGCCCGAAGGGCTTCGCTCGCATTTTGATATCGTTAAGATGAAATCAGGACTTGAACCAGCTAATCTTGGGATTCTGTCAGTACAACATTGCGCGTAACCATCAGTCATCTCCCTATTGGCAATGTAAGCCAACCCCAACTACAAAGCGAAGGATCAAATTGGGGGGTTTCGTCCCCGCATTCCACGGGTTTGGCGAAGTTGGGACAAATACCGATTCGATATGGACGCAGCGCATCAACTTATTGAGAGTTGCGAAGAAGATCCCACAACATCTTGATTCACTCTGCTCGCAGCTGATTTTATCTCGAATTAACATGTTGTTAGCGCCATAACTTGAGGAAACATGATATCGAGTCATCATTTGCTAAAGCAGTATACCGCAAAAAATTTGTTGCCTGAGGATAAGTTGCGTGTCATGAGTTCAGTTGTCGCAGTTTGACGTAAATCACGCGGTTTAGCGACGAAACATAGATGGCCCACTAAGAGGTCGTGAGGGCAGCATGAATTCAAACGCAGATATCGCTCAAACCAACTCTATCGCCGCATCTATTGCGTCGAACGCTGCCCGCCTGTCAGAGGCGCTTAACAATCATATGCGCAACAGCTTTCAGCCCGATAGTAGAAAGGCGCTGCGTAAATTTCATCCCGCAGAAGTTTCAGAGCTTACCGGGATCAGCATGTCGAACCTTCGGACGCGGCATCAGGAGGGCGATTTTCCCGATGTAGAGACTGATTCCAGAGGTCGCAGGCTCTACACAGCCCAAGAGATCGACCAAATCCGCCATGTGATGGCAAAGACTGGTCGGAACGGTGAAACATATCTTCCCGGTAGGCGAGAGAACGACGCCCTTCAGGTTATTTCTATTGTCAACTTTAAGGGCGGCTCTAGCAAGACAACCAGCGCCATCCACTTGGCCCAACGCTACGCTTTGCGAGGCTATCGTGTACTTGCGATCGACATGGACCCACAGGCTAGCTTAACCACTATGTTCGGATACCGTCCGGAGATCGAGTTCGCGGAAAGCGGTACGGTTTATGACGCGCTAAAGTACGAAGACCCGGTGCCGCTGAGCCAAATCATCCGAAAGACTTACTTTCACAATCTTGATCTCGCTCCTGCCGGCCTGTTGTTATCAGAATACGAGACCGAAACAGCCTACGCGCTTCAGCACAAGGTTGATCCCCCCTTTACTCAACGTCTTGCGATCGCCATCGACGAGATCGAGACCCACTACGATCTTGTCATCATCGATTGCCCGCCTCAGCTTGGCTTTACAACCATGACAGCTTTGTTGGCGTCTACAGGCCTTCTGATCACAGTCGTTCCCAGCATGTTGGATGTCGCTTCAATGGCGCAATTCCTTGAAATGGCTGGAGAAACTGTCCAGACCCTTGAGGAGGCAGCCGGGCCTATCGATTGGAATTTCCTTAAGTTCTTGATTGCTCGGTATGAGCCAACCGACGTGCCACAATCACAAATGGCAGGTTTTTTGAGATCTATTCTCCTGGATCAAGTGTTGACCACACCAATGCTTAAATCCACCGCAATCTCAGACGCTGGGATGACGCAGCAAACCATCTATGAATTGGACCCCTCTCAGGTCGTGAAAAAGACTCTAACCCGGATATTGGAGTCTGTTAATGGTGTCGCTGATGAATTCGAAAGCACACTACAGCAAGCTTGGGGAAGGGAAACTGACTAATGGCCCGTCGAAACCTATTCCAGCCTCCTCCCCCACCTGACACAGACAACTCGGCGGTTCAAGCTGGTGAGCAAAAGGTACGTTTTCCTAATACTGGGGCGATGAGCGGCGTGAAGTCCACTTTGAAGGATGTGGCGAGCAACGCTGTGAGAGAAATCTCGGTTAATGTCATAGAAGAAAATGGCCCTAAGGACCGGCTCTCTTTCAGCGATGCTGATGTTGTAAAGCTAGCTGAGAGCATTAAGGCTCACGGCCAACAAGTGCCTATCATGGTGCGCCCGATTGCGGACAAACCCGGACACTATAAGATCGTCTATGGTCGCCGTAGATTGCGGGCTTTACGTTCGCTCGGTATCCCCGCGAAAGCACTTGTCAGGTCTCTTTCTGACGAGGAAGCAATCCTCGCCCAGGGGCAAGAAAATACCCAGCGTTTGGATCCCAGCTTCATTGAAAAAGCTCTCTTCGCGGCTGAACTTTCCTCAAGTGGCTACGAACAGGCCATCATTCTTGATGCCCTCGCGGTGGACAAACCAATGTTGTCTAGAATGACCAAAGTAGCGCGGTCCATTCCAAAGTCAGTCATTGAGCAGATCGGATCCGCTCATGGCATTGGACGAAGACGCTGGGAAGAACTTGCGGACCAGTCGCGTAACGACAGCATCGATCTTGAACAGATTACTGCAGCACTTGAGCTTGATGCGGCTAAAAGTCCCGACGACCGCTTTAGCATGATCTGTGACGCCGTTAATCAGGTGCTAAAACCTAAGGCAACTAGTAAACCCGTTCCCTCCCCGACCCTCTCCATCAAGCTTAGTGATGGGACGGTCTTAGCAGAGGTGAAAGAAACGGCCCGTGCTTTGACAGTTAAGCTGTCGAAGGCTGAAGCCCCAGAATTTGCTCAGTGGATGCGTAACAACGCAGAAGCGGAGCTTACACGTCTCTATAAGGCGTGGCAGTCAAAGCAAAAGCCTGACTGATTATCGACCGAGCAGAAACACCAAAAAGGAGCACACCAACAGCCTAAAAAGAAAGAGCCCCCCAAGGTTTCCCTAGGAGAGCCCGATCTGTTCTTTGCACTTTCAGATTTAGCAGCTTCTCCGCGCCAGTCAACAACAACCGATTCGGTTGCTGGAGATTTGCGGCCTTTTTTCTGGCTTTCAGGGATATTGGCGCCTTTCACATCAGGTTGTCGTGAAAAAACATGGCATTTAGACAAGCAACTGCACCCTCCGGGTTGCGGACCGGTGAATTATTGTCCGCGGACAACTCCATTCCAGAGCGCCACATCATTGTTGCAACGCTGCGAAAAGCGGCCCCCCGCTTGGGTCTCAGCGCATCTGTGATTTCAACCTTAGACGCGATGCTTTCGTGCCTCGCACCTAAGCGCAACCACCACACAGTGTTTGCATCGAACGCAACACTCACATTTAGACGCAATGGCATCTCAGACCGGACGATCCGGCGCCACGCAGCAACGTTGCAAGAGATCGGACTGCTTGTTCGCCACGACAGCGCAAATAGAAAACGCTTCACAAAACACAGCAGCCATGAAGGCAAAACGTTGCGGTTCGGATTTGACCTATCGCCACTCTTTGATCGCCTGCATGAGATTGCGGTATTGGCAGCAGAGGTGATGCAAGAGCGAGAACAAGTTGATTACCTGCGCGCCAAAATCCGCGCAGCGGCGAACAACTGTCTAACCGAAAACCCAAACGATGAAAGGGCCCTCAACACCTTCCGTATCCTACGTCGTAAGTTATCCCTCGAAGACTGTGAACGTATCCTTTCAGAGCTGGTAATCTCTGAGATCGCAGCCGAGTCTACAAATGAACCAAGTTCTAGTTTGACAACAACTTTGACCGCCAGTGACGGTCAGTTTGTCCGACACCATCATAAGTCAAATAAAGAACTTATTGATAAAGAGAAGGTTGCTCTAAAGAATGAAAAGTCACCTCCAACTTCAGACGCACCAATATCCATCCCAGAGTTGTTATCCGCTTGCCCCAACGCTGCTGAATTTTCACTGACAAGCGTCGAGACCATTCATGATGTCGTTAGCCACGCTCGAACCCTGGCACCAATGATTGGGATCACCACCCAATGCTATGAAGCAGCGCATAAACGCCTCGGCGCTTTAAGAGCCGCAGCGACAGTTTGGGCGATTATGCAGTTCCATGACAGGATTCGAGCAGTGGGAGCATACTTTCGATCAATCACCACTGGTTCGAAGAGTGCCGATTTTAGCCCAGAAAGGTTAATACGGCGTCTTGCCAAGGCCCAGAGCTATCCGGCATGAACCTGCAATTGTCCGCGGACAATTTCCTTACTGTAACGCCGCTGAAAAGTCATCATGGCGATCACTACCGCGAATAGGCGCCATTCCTGGACATGCTGCACTTTCTGGGCAACGCGCGCCGCACCGATCATCAGCTGGCGCGCCACTTTGAGGCCTTTGCATTCCCGCCCTGGCGACAGGGCGAGAATCTAAACGGGCTGAGCACGCTCACGCCACTTCTTCGACGCGAATGATCAAGATGACCGGCGGCATCACCTCTGGCACCTTTTCGCTCCTGTCGCAGCTAGCGATCACCACCATTGAAAGAGGCGGGGAACGCATCCTCTCGCGTGGCATCCTCGTTAGCGAGCAGTTGCAGGAGGTCCTGGAAGCGCCGGTGTGACGGTGCGCGGGCGCCTACCGGTTGTCTATCTCCACGAGGTCGATGACGGCTGACTTTCGCGCCGACGCACATGGCCCCATTCTACGCCGTGACGGTTTCGGAATTCGTCGCTGCGCTTGGTCTAAAGAGGCACGATGTGTTCGACCTAAAATGGCGTCTTTCGGAAGGACAGGGGGCTCTAATCGCGGCTCGGACCAGCCTTTCGGTATAGCGATGCAAGCCATGGGGATTGCCAAGTTGCTGCCTGCGATTTTTAACGCTCCAGCGACAGGCAGATCAGGCCACCATCTCGGCGGTGTAATCGGCCCACAGGCTGAACGCATTGGTCCGAGCGTGGCGGTATAAGGTTGCGGTGTGCCTGTAACGGCGGGGATGGAAGATAAGGTTAATCGGGTCGTGTGCTGTCAGAAAACTCTGTGCCTGCCGGCAAGACTTGAACCGGCCGAATATCTTCTCTCGCTTTCGTGTCGGCCTATGTGACCCCTCGGTCGCATTATTCAATCCCTTGTGAGCGCGGTGATCAGCGTCCGGCGCTAGTGTTTTGGTCGGCTTGATGTAGCTGCGCAATTTGTCCGTGATCACGACCCTCGGCGCGCCGAACTGGGTGATGAGTTTTCTGAAAAACCGCTTTGCAGCCTTTCCGTTTCTGCGTGTTTGCACAAGTATATCGAGAGCGTCGCCATTCGCGTCAATTGCGCGCCACAGCCAATGCTTCTTGCCACCGATCGGAACACCGACTTCGTCCAGATGCCATTTGTCGTTGGGACGGGGCGATCGCGCCGGATGCAATTCGCAAAATGCCGACCAAATCGATTGACCCACAACCGGATGGCTTCCCGGCTGACATCGGGGCTCTCCCTTCATCGCTCGGTTTTCAAAAATAGAACATAACCGGAACAAAAGCAAGATACCTGAGGAGATCATGGGTCCTGAAAGGAAGAGGATGGCCGGAGAAGGTCAGGCCTGAGGGTGCCCTAAAGAGGGATTCCGGGCCTGATCCTGTTCCTGATTGGGGTTTGATGCCGGAAAGTGCGGGATCGTAGGTTTTCATGAGCTTCGTATTTAACATTCTCCGGCATCAGATCCCTAAAAAAGGAGAAAGTGTTCTTCGGGTTTTGTGACTGACGGATGAGGGCCTTTGGGGTCCCTCGGAGGGGTCCGGGCCGGGTTCCGGTCTGTCTTTCCTGATGAAGGGCATTCCCATGCAAACAGGTGTCTTGCGCGTGTTGCGCGCGACCGCTGCCTCGTGGTGGCGACACAAGGAACTACGCCGAACCGGCCAGACGTTGCTGGCACAGCGGCTCGAACGCCAGACCGTCCTGCGTGATCTCGGCTATCTCGGGCAGGCAGCGACGCTGCCGAATGCCCATGTGATCTGCGGAGAGGGCGGCACGTTCATCCATCTCGGTTGGACCACCGTCTCGACCCTCGCGCCGATCGAGCGCTTTCCCTTGGCCGCCCTCGCGGTCGCACGAGGAACCCCGTTCATCGATATTCGTCCCGTCACCGATGTCATCGCCTTCGCGAACCTGCCGCGGGTGGCGCGGGACGGATCGGTCGACCCTGACTCTTCGGGTCCCGGCAAGTCCGTGTCGCTGACCACCTACATCGACATGGTCGAAGCCCTCGGTGCCAGCATCGCCAACGATCCGCGCCCCTGTCGGTCAACCTAGTCATCACTCCCTCTCACCAAAACTCGAAAGGAGGCCAGCCATGGCCCGATCCCGCACGCCCAAATTCGATGCCTCCGAGGTCATCACAAACGAAATCATCCGCATCATCGAGCGCGGTGTTCTGCCCTGGCGCAAGCCCTGGACCGCAGGTGGCAGCTCTCGTCCCCTGCGCGTGGGCGGTGAACCCTACCAGGGGGTGAACAACTTCCTGTTGACGATGCGGACCGTGATGGCGGGCCACAGCTCTCCCTTCTGGATGACGTTGCCGCAAGCCAACGCGTTGGACGCAAAGGTTCGCAAAGGCGAGAAGTCCTCTGTCGTCGTTTACTACGGTCAAAGCCGGAGGGACGCGGGCGGCGAGTACGACCGCAGCGACGGGGATGATCGCTCCGAGGAAGCCCGTATCTTCCGCTTCCAGAAATCCTACCGCGTGTTCAATGCCTGCCAGATCGAGGGCTTGCCCGACAGTTTCTACCCTGACCCGGAGCCCGTGCCCGAGCATCCGCCGTCCGAGCCCATCCCGCACATGCAGGCGTTTTTCGATGCCATCGACATCACAACCGTCTTCACGGGAACGGAAGCGTACTATCTGCCGCCCGTGGACAAGGTCTACATGCCGTCCATCACTCGGTTCCAGGACCCGCGCAATTTCTACGGGGTCTGGGCCCATGAGCTGGCCCATGCCACGAAAGCCCCGCATCGACTGAACCGCGATTTCGGGTTCTCGAAGTTTGGCAACACGTCCTATGCGCGCGAGGAGATCGTCGCGGAATTGACCTCGGTGTTCCTGGGTCAGACGCTCGGCTTCACGGCGCATACGCTCGAGATGAATGCTGCCTACCTGCACAACTGGTTGCGGGTCCTTCGGTCGGACAAGGGCGCGATCTTCCGGCACGCCGCGGACGCACAGCGCGCCTGTGATTATCTGATCGCCAGATCGGAGGTAGGCAGGGCAGGTCGCAGAGCCGAGGCCGCCTGACCGCACGGAGAACGGAGACACCCATGTCACGTAAGGAACCCAAAAAGCTGCGGGTGGCCTGCTTCAACGACGGCCGCCGCAAGATCATCACCTTCAAGCGCGGTGCCTATTGGTGGAGCGCTGCCGAGGGCGCTTATCCGCTCTCGGCAGCGCTCGAGAGCATCAAAGAGCAAGGCGGCTGGATCGAAACCATCCCCAACCCGAATTACAGACCCAAAGGGCTGTTCGGGTAGGGCGCCTTCGGCCTCGATTCATCCGCCAAGCGGAAAAGAAAAAGCGGGCTTTGAGAAGGGTGTTTCAAACCTCTCAAAGGAGATCCCCATGTACATGAATGTTCAACCCCAGCCAGACCGTCCGGATCCGACCGTGATCGCGGTGCAGAACGACGCGTTTCGCAAACTTGCATGCCTTGGGGTGCCGCCCGCGCAACCCATCCAGGGCCGCATGCATGTCACCCGCTCGCTTATGGAGGCCGGCGATGGCTTCATGGCCGAGGCGGTCAAGGCAACCGGTGAGTTTGCCACGTTCGAGCCTGAGAATGATCCCGAGGGCTGGCACGATTTCGGGGCGGTCGAGATCCGGGGAGAGACCGTGTTCTGGAAGATCGATCTCTATGAAGCAGACTCGGATTTCCGCTATGGGGCTGAGACCCCGGACAATCCTGCCACCACCATGCGCGTGCTGACCATCATGCTGGCGCGCGACTGGTAGGGCAGGGGACTCCTCACCCTGACATCTGAGACGATGAAGGCCCGCTGACCCCTCAAAGGGAAAGTGGGCCTTTTGTCGTAGTGATCCCTGAAGCCGGGGATTGGTCACGCGCGTGAGCGCGCGGTCCACACCTCACCCTCCTGGAAGGATATCCCATGACCAAAAGCTTTGCTCCCCTTACCGTCGCTATCGGCGATCTCGTCCCGCATCCCGCCAATGTGCGCAGCAACGCGCCGGAAACCTATGACCCCGAAAACATCGCCCATCTGAAGGCCAGTATCGCTGTGCTGGGCCTGCTCCAGCCGCTTCTGGTTCAGAAGCTTGACGGCAAATATGCTGTCCTCGCCGGTGGCCGGCGCCATGCAGCCCTGAAGGAGCTGATCGCTGACAAGGCCAGCAAGGGATTCACGGCGAAAACCAAGGTGGACTGCCGCCTTGTCCCTGAGGAGTGCGACGTCACCACGGCGCTGTCGCTCGCCGAGAACATCACCCAGGCACCGATGAATGCCATCGACGAGTTCGAGGCCTTCGCCCGGATGATGGAGGTCGACGGCCAGACGCCCGAGACGATCGCAAAGACCTTCGGCGCCACGGTGGCGGCCGTGAAAGGCCGGTTGCGCTATGGCCTTATCCACCCCGACATCCGCGCCGCGGCCCGGGGCAAGGTGATCACGCTCGACACGATGAAAGCCTTCGCCGAGCACCCGAGCCAGGAGGCGCAGCGCGAGGTCTTCGAGGCGCTCACAAAAGACGGCGGCTATCTGCAGGCCTACACGGTCCGTCAGGCGCTCAAATCCCGCGGTGTGCAGGTCAGCGATGATATCGGGGCTTTTGTACGCGCGGACTACGAGGCCCGCGGCGGCGCCGTCGCGGCTGACCTTCTGGAAGAGCATTCCGTGCTGGAGGATGCAGCGCTGGTCGAAACCATCCTGCTCGAGAAGCTCGGTGCCGCCGCCGAAGAGGCCCGCATAAAGCTGGGCTCTGCCTGGGCCGATGCGATGGTCCGCTATGATTACGCGACCATGGCCGACTACGGCCGCGTTTATCCCGGCCCGATCGAGCCTGATGAGGCTGCGCAAAAGCGCATCGATGAGATCACCGCCGAACTCGAGAAACTGCAGCTCGAGGTGGAGGATGAGGGGCTCGAGGACGGTGCCTACAACGCGCTTTACGACCGCGTGGACGCCTTGGAAGAGGAAGCCCGCGATCTGCAGGAGGCCTACAGCACCGAGGACCTCGCCCGCGCTGGTGTGATTGCGTCGTGGCAGGGTGGGCAGATCACGCTCCATGTGGGCCTCGTCCGCCCCGAGGACACCGTCAAAGAGGAGGGCGCGCGCGGCTCCTCGGCTAACCCGACCGGGGAGGAGGCCCCGGACGCCGGCGAAATCACCTATCCAGCCTCACTTGCTGAGGACCTCAAGACCGAGCGGGCCATGGCGCTCGGGGCCGCGATGGCGCTGAATCCGGAAGCCACGCTCGATCTGACGCTCTTCAAGCTGGTCAGTGACGTTCTGGCCAGCGGCATGAGTGTCACGCAGGCGATCAAGATCGATGCCCGCAAGGAATACCGCAGCCATGCCAAGATGGACGAGATCGACGAGACCTCGCTCGAGCAGGTGGCGGCGGCGCATGATGCGCTTGATCTCTCCTGGCTCGATGACACCCGCGCGCCCGCCGATCAGTTCGCGGCGTTTCGCGCGCTGGAGGCCGGCGAGAAGGCCAAGCTCGTGGCCTATGCCACGGCCAGCACCACGCAGTCCTGCTTCGCGCGGGACCGCCAGCGCGACAGCCTGATGCATGCGTTCGAGATCGAGATCATGCCCGACATCCGCGCCCACTGGACGCCGAATGCGGCGCTCTTCAACCGCTTCAAGAAGGCTTGGCTCCTGAAGATCCTCGGCGAGGATCTGGGTCTCGCCCAGGAGGCGGTGACGCTGGCCTCGTCGAGCAAGAAGGAGATCGTCGCCTTTTGTGACAAGCTCTTCGCCGAGCCATTCGCCACGCTCACGGACGCGCAGCGCGCTGCCGTGGCCGCCTGGTGCCCGCCCATGATGCAGACCGCCGGTGTCACCTTTGATGAGGCGGCACGCTCTGCGGAAACCCCGGAACCCGACGGCGAGGTCGCGCAAGCGGCCTGAGCCATCACGCGACCCGCGCGAGGCATTCCCCGCGCGGGTCGACCCTTCCAAACCGAACAGAAAGACATCCCCATGGCTATTCTCAAGTTCTCTGCGTCCGCTGTTGCGGCGCAGATCGCCCATGCACGCGCCTGCAAGACCTTCCTGCCCAACTGGAACGGGCCCGTGGACAGGCCCGCCCTGATCCTCATCGTCGGCAATGGCGTGCATCTGCGCTCAAACGGCATCGATGGCACGACGACCCGTATCGTCACCACCGAGCAGGCCGATCCGTCCTTTGCTTTCGCCGATGGCATGAACCCGTTTCGGGACACCGACTGGATGGCGCAGCGCCGCATGGCGTTTCGCGATCTGACCGGCCAGTTCTACACCGACATCCTGGATGACGTGCAGGTGCTCATCGACCGGGGGCGGGGTGCGATCCGGCTCGCCACCGATGGCCACAGCATCCGCGTCTTCGTGCGCCGGGCCTCGGACTATCTCATCGGCGGGACCTACGAGGTGCCCTCGGGCCTCGGCGGCACCTTCCGGGTCATTCTCAAGGATGCCTGCGACACCTTCGCGATCGTGCAGAACTGCGGTAATTGCGAGGATTTCGACGCCATGCAGCCCTATCGCGTGCCGCTGGATGCGCTGATGGAGATCGACGATCGGAGGGCGGCATAGTGGGATGGCTTTTCTACACCGACCGCCGTATCAAATCCTACGCGGATGAGAAGGCGGAAATTACACGGCTCTGCACCTTCGAGGGCGACACGCGCAAAACTGAACTGGTCAAGGCCTGCAAGGTCGCCTCCACCTGGTATGCGGCGGCAAGGGTCACCAATCTCGACGGCACCGCTGTCGAAGACACGACCTATGTGACCGATGCGGATGGCTCCATCACGTTCGGGGCTGTCTTCCTCACCCGATACGATGACGGCAGCTGGGGCTACAAGGATATGGAGGAAAGCGCTGGCCCGAACGAGTGTCGTGCTCCCCTTGGGCTGATCGAGCTTCTCTCCGACCTGAAAGACCCGGACAGCTACGCCCAGGACTGGCGTCAGCGCTGCCGGAATTGGGCTGCGATCCCGGACTACGAGGAAGGCGACAAGATCAGGCTCGCCACCCCTGTGACGCTCACCGATGGCAGTACATGCCAAATCGTCACCGCGACGCACTACAAGCGGGGGCGGCAAAAACGCCGCTGCTACCGCATCGAGGAAACCGGCGGGCTCGTACGCCTGTCGAAGGCCTCGCTTGCGGACTCGGAGCTGCTCAGCTCCGCGAAAGGTGCGGCTAGCCCGGTGCTGGCGGAGTATCTCGCGGGGCGAGATTAGGTCCTGCGCCGGACGGTTCATCGGCCTGCCCGACGACAGCAGATGCTGCGGCTTGTCTTGACAAGGCAATGCAAATGCATTACCTATCGCAGGCAGCAAAGACCCCCTTTCTTTCAGGAGACTGCCATGACGGCCCTCGCACAAGATGTCTCGAAACTCACGGATCGGTATCAGACGACCGTGCCGGCGGGTGTGCGCAAACAGCTCAAGCTGGGCAAGGGCGACCAGATTCGTTACTGCACCGAGCCGAGTGGCAGGGTCTATATCGAGCCCGTGTGCAGCGACGAGGAAGATCCCGTGCTAGGGGCCTTTCTCGATTTTGTCGAGGCCGATATCAAGGCGCATCCGGACCGCATTCGGGCGTTCGATGGGGCTTTGCATGACCGTCTTGCAGCACTGATCGGAGACGTTGACGTCGATCTCGATGCGCCGCTATCGCTCGAGGATGAATGAGCGGCGATAGCGTGCCCGCCCAAGCGCCCCTTGTCGTAAACGGATGGTCGATTTATGCGCATCCGCTCTTTCTGGATCAGCTCGAAGGGCTGATTGAAGAGGTCGAGGCGCGTAAGGCACGCGATCCTAAGACCTGGCGCAAGAAAAACCCGACGAAACGGCTGGCCGCCATCTTCAAGCTGGTCACCGAGGCCATACCGGCAGATCCGGGTGCCGCCGCCTTCCGGCAAGGCGGCACACTCGGCGAACACCGCAAGCACTGGTTCCGGGCGAAATTCTTCCAGCAGTATCGGCTGTTCTATCGGTTCAACAGCGATGCGAAGGTCATCGTGGTGGCTTGGGTGAACGACGAAAAGACCCTGCGCGCCTACGGCAGTAAGACGGATGCCTATGCGACGTTCAAAGGGAAGTTGGAAGATGGCAATCCACCTGACAATTTCGACGCGCTCTTGAAAGAAGCTGCAGCGGCGGGCAAGCGGTTCGAAACTTCCCTTGAAGCGGTGCCCGATCGGTAAGTGCGGTCGAATGCCAGAGGGGGGTAGGTCACCTACATTTAGGCTGTCTATAAGGGGGGGTCTTCGTTACAATCTCCCGTCACCTTTGAGCCGAGTGAAATGGGCGATATTGGTGTGCAAGATGGCTGGTACGATGAAATTCTCAGAAGTCCCACCATATCCGTACACCTGCCGTTCGCTGCGTCGTGTACGAACTGGTAAGATGCGGACAAAGCGCCATTTTGCTGCGGCTGCGCAAATGGCTGCTTTAGGCCTGGCGCACCAATAGGACATTGCAGCAGGACACGTAGGTTAATCCGTATAGCTTCGGCAGGCATCGACCCCTACGGCTGTCGAGGCAAGTAGTTGATCTGCGTCGCGGATGAGATCAGCGATCCGCCTGTCCGCAAGGCGATACCGGACGAACCGACCTTCGT
>Ga0207907_100138_pt1 | contig 44676 bp, 34 predicted proteins | sample LinPmetageLP52_FD_184062 | JGI IMG/M metagenome (GOLD analysis project Ga0207907, IMG submission 184062) | Marine viral communities from the Subarctic Pacific Ocean - LP-52 (SPAdes) | ecosystem: Environmental > Aquatic > Marine > Oceanic | place: Pacific Ocean | collected 2011-08-26
CTCGGTGGCTATGGACCTACAATAATGAACGGCCAAACATGGCCTTGGGTGGTATCACGCCCCGACAGAAGTTGGCCATGGTGGCCTGACTCTACTTCTGAGCTCCGCTAATAATGGGGGGATTACCCGTGCTTTGTGTTGATGGCTTTGGTCGAGATGGAAATCGACCTTCCGGGGGACGCGGCGCGGTGGTTTGTTGGTGGTTTGGGGTTTGTGATGTGGTGCGAGTTTGGGTTTTGGAGGGTCGGGTTCCATCCCGGCCAGCGCTTTATCTGTTAGCGCACATGCTTGTGCCAATGCTCCGTCATCCCAACCTGGGTTTGGCAAAATTTCATGAGTGTCGAATTCCATTTCGGCATTAGCCGGCTGCGCCGGCTCAGTTCACTTTCATTATTTAGGAAATAATCATGTCTGAGATCACCTGTTTCAAGGCCTATGACATTCGCGGGCAATTAGGCTCTCAGTTGAACGAAGAGGTGGCATATCGTATCGCGCGGGGCTTTGCTCAGTGGCTTAAGCCCAAGCGTGTGGTACTGGGCGGCGACATCCGTGAGACCTCTGCGGGGCTGAAGGCCGCTTTAGCCAATGGGCTGCGGGATGAAGGTGTGGATGTATTGGACCTCGGCATGGTGGGTACTGAAGAAGTCTACTTCGCGACCTTCCATCTGGGTGTAGACGGTGGCATAGAAGTCACCGCGTCGCACAACCCGATTGATTACAACGGCTTCAAATTGGTTCGCGAAGGCTCCAGGCCTATCTCGGCAGATACCGGTTTGGCAGACATTCGCGCTCTGGCCGAGTCTCTAGAGCTCACCCTGATTGACGGTAAAGACCCCAGCATTCCGGCCGAGCAGCGTGGCAGCTATAAGCTAATCAATCCGCGTGCGGAATACGTTGAGCACTTGATGACGTATATCGAGCCGTCGGCCTTTACGCCGCTGCGCTTGGTGGTCAACGCCGGCAACGGCGCAGCTGGGCCAGCAGTGGATGCATTGGAGCAGGCTTTCGCCGCGCGCGGGATACCGGTTGAGCTGATCAAAATATGTCATGAGCCTGATGGTAGCTTCCCTAACGGTATTCCCAACCCCATGCTCACCGAGAACCGTGCGGTGACGGGCGACGCGGTAAAGCAGCATGGCGCTGATATGGGTATCGCTTGGGATGGCGACTTTGATCGCTGCTTCCTGTTCGATGAGAAGGGCGAGTTCATTGAGGGCTACTACATTGTGGGGCTGTTGGCGGAGGCATTTCTGCAGAAGGAAGCCGGCGCTCGGGTGATTCACGATCCGCGTCTGGTATGGAATACCGTTGAACTAGTTGAGCAGGGCGGTGGTGTGGCGGTGCAAACCAAAGCAGGCCATGCGTTTATCAAAGAGCGCATGCGCGCTGAAGACGCCGTGTATGGCGGGGAAATGAGCGCGCACCATTACTTCCGTGATTTCGCTTACTGCGACAGCGGCATGATCCCTTGGCTGTTGATTGCTGAGCTACTGTGCCGCAAGGGCAAACCTTTATCTGAATTGGTGAGAGAGCGAATTGCTGCCTATCCTTCATCCGGTGAGATCAACCTAACGGTGAGCGATGCGCCTGCTGTGCTTGCTAAAATTGAGGATCAGTACGCAAAAACCGCATTGAGTGTGGAACATGTGGATGGTGTCAGTGTCTGTTTTGCTGATTGGCGATTCAATTTGCGAGCGTCCAATACTGAGCCCGTTATTCGTTTGAATGTAGAAAGCCGTGCTGACGAGACACTGATGCAGCAGAAAACGCAGGAGCTGGTTGCCGCAATCGGCAAGGCATGAACTGCCAGCTAGCCGCGTTACCTTGTGTCAGATAGTAGCGTTTTTACATTTAAATAGAATGGTTAGCATTTATAATACCGCCTGACATACGCAGTAGGAGAGCAAGATGCTCAAGGAACGTTTGATTAAACTGAGCTATGGGCGCAAACGCGTGATGCAGATTGGCGCTGATGTAGTGCTTACCTGGTCAGCGTTATGGTTGGCGCTCTATTTGCGTTTAGGTGGTGAAGGATGGCTGTGGCCAACGGCTGATCAGGCTTGGTTGTTTCTGCTCGCACCGGTGCTGGCGCTGCCCATTTACGTAAAAATGGGCATGTACCGCGCGGTGATGCGGCATTTTGGTAGCCAGGCTCTGCTGGGTATTTTCAAATCTGTTTCTCTCGCCTGCGCTGCGCTTGTGGTCGCTGTGCTGATCGGGCGGGATAACGGCTGGGAGGTGTTTTTCCCTCGCTCTGCCATTGTGTCTTACTGGTCAGTCAGTTTGTTAATGATCGGCGGCTTGCGCCTCGCAGCCCGTGAGTATTTTATGGGTGATTGGTTGATGGGCGGGGCACCTGCTGCCACTAACGAAACGCTGCCCGAAGCGGGGATGCCAGTAGCTATTTTCGGTGCTGGCGCTGCGGGCAATCAGCTGCTGGCTTCGTTACGTGTGGGTCGTATGTATAAGCCGATGGCGTTCATTGATGATGATCTGAGTCTGGAAGGTCGCATGATTGCCGGGCTGCCAGTGTATTCATCGCATCACATTGCCAGAATGCTAGGTGAAACGGGCGTTAAGGAAGTCTTGTTGGCCATCCCATCGGCTTCACGTGCCGAGCGACGGAAGATTCTCGACCAATTGGCCCCGCACCCGCTGCACGTGCGCAGTATGCCGGGCATCATGGATATCGCCTCCGGCAAGGTGAAGGTGGACGATCTGCAAGAAGTGGACGTAGCCGATTTGCTGGGGCGCGATACGGTATCAGCCGCTGACGAACTGCTGGGGTTCTGTATTCGCGACCAGGTGGTGATGGTCACGGGGGCAGGTGGTTCGATTGGTAGTGAGCTGTGCCGACAGATTATTAACGTTGGCCCTAAGACGCTGGTTCTTTACGAACACAATGAGTTTGGCCTGTACGCTATTCATAGCGAATTGCAGGGCTGGATACGCGCTAACAAGCTAGAGATACTTTTGATGCCTATTCTGGGCTCGGTGCGCAACCGCACTCGCCTGGAAGACACCATGACCGCGTGGAAGGTTAATACGGTTTACCACGCTGCGGCTTACAAGCACGTGCCGATGGTTGAGCATAACGTTGCTGAAGGCATCATGAACAACGTGTTTGGCACTCTTAAAGTTGCACAGGCGGCGATCCGCTGTCAGGTGCAGAATTGTGTGCTTATCTCTACCGACAAGGCGGTAAGGCCGACCAACGTTATGGGTGCTACCAAGCGGATGGCGGAGCTAGTCTTACAGGGCTTGAGTGCAGAGCAGGCACCCAGTTTGTGGGGTGATGATTCTGCGGTGCGCTGCGTAAACCGTACGCGGTTCACCATGGTGCGCTTTGGCAACGTACTCGGATCATCTGGCTCAGTGATCCCGGTGTTTCGTGAGCAGATTCGCCGTGGCGGCCCGATTACCGTTACGCACCCGGATATTACCCGTTACTTTATGACCATCCCGGAAGCAGCCCAGCTGGTAATTCAGGCAGGCTCCATGGGGGAGGGCGGCGACGTTTTTGTGCTAGATATGGGCCAGCCGGTGACTATTGTTGAGCTAGCGCACAAGATGGTGATGCTCTCGGGTTTGAGCGTGCGTGATGAGGTCAATCCAAATGGCGACATCGCTATTACTTTCACCGGCTTGCGCCCTGGCGAGAAGCTGTATGAAGAATTGCTGTTGGGTGATAACCCTTCCACCACCGCGCACCCTAAAATCCATCGCGCCAATGAAGCGCTGATTGCTTGGCAGGAGTTGCGCGTGATTCTGAGTCACATGAATACTGCAGTGCACAACGATGACTATGGCCGCGTGCGTGAGTTGCTTCTTAGTACGGTGCAAGGTTATGCGCCCAGCAACGGCATCGTCGACCTTATCTACGAGCAGCGCCAAGGCTAATTATTGGCTGCTCATAAAAAGGCTACGACGTGTCGTGGCCTTTTTATTTGGTGCCTACCCATCTTATTACTGGTTGAGCAGCTGCGCTGCTGAGCAAAGAACAAACACAGGGATATTTAAAGATGAATCTGGATGTTGTCATTCTTGCCGCTGGGCAAGGCACGCGTATGCGCTCAAACCTGCCAAAAGTGCTGCACGCAGTTGCCGGCAAACCAATGTTGGCGCACGTACTTGATAGTGCGCGTGCTTTGTCACCGCGGCAAATTCATGTGGTTATCGGCCATGGTGCGGAGAGTGTGCGTGCAATTTTGGCTGCAGACGATGTGAACTGGGTGGTGCAGGAACAGCAATTGGGTACTGGGCACGCCGTTGCCCAAGTGCTGCCGCATACCGAAGGTGCTGACCAGTTGTTGGTGCTTTACGCCGACGTGCCACTGTTGCGGCTAGCCAGTTTGCAACGTCTGACCAGCTTGGCTGGCGCAGACAAACTGGGTTTGCTCACCGTTGATATGAGCGACCCCAGCGGTTATGGCCGCATTGTGCGTGATGCGGCTGATCGCGTGCAGGCGATCGTCGAGCAAAAAGACGCGTCGCCTCAGCAGCTGCTGATCCACGAATCCAATACCGGCATCATGGCGCTCCCCGGCGCAAAGGCGAGAGCCTGGCTGACCAGCCTCTCCAGTGATAACGCGCAGGGTGAGTACTATCTGACCGACGTTGTGGCTATGGCCGTCGCTGAGTCTCTACCCGTGGTAGTGGCGCAGCCTGACGATGAGCTGGAGGTTATGGGCGCAAACAACCGCCAGCAGTTAGCGGTGTTGGAACGTGCTTGGCAGCGCCGCGAAGCAGAGCGGTTGATGGCCGCCGGCGTAACCCTTATCGACCCATCACGTCTGGATGTGCGGGGTGAAGTAACGGTCGGGCGGGATATTGAAATCGACGTCAACGTAGTGCTGCAAGGCCGCGTGGTGATTGAAGATAACGTGCGGATTGAAGCCAATGTGGTGATTCGTGACGCGCATATTGCGGCCGGGAGTGTGATCAAAGCGTTCTCGCACATCGAGGGTGCGCAGGTTGGTCAGGCGTGCGAGGTTGGGCCTTATGCGCGCTTGCGTCAGGGCACTTGTCTGCACGACGGCAGCAAGGTCGGTAACTTTGTGGAAACCAAGAAGACCACGCTGGGCGCAGGCTCGAAGATCAATCACTTATCTTACGTGGGTGATGCTGAGGTCGGTCGGGGTGTGAATATTGGCGCGGGTACTATTACGTGCAACTACGACGGTGCTAACAAGTTTGTTACCCGTATCGAAGACGGCGTTTTTGTGGGTTCCAACTCAGCGTTGGTGGCACCGGTGACGCTGGGTGAGGGGTCTACCATTGCGGCAGGCTCGACCATTACTGCAGACGTGCCGGCGGATAATTTGGCGTTTGGCAGAGCGCGGCAGACGTTGCGAGCGGATTGGAAATCATCTAAGCCGAGTTGAATTGCGGCTCATTTGGCCCGGCGCTCAGCTGGGTTTCTTCTTGCGTTATGCTTGGTGAGTGATGCAGGGAGAGTGAGAGTGCTGCGGGTGTTTAATATGTGCTGGAGTTTTTATTACAGCAGCCGGAGCGCCCGCTAACCGAGACCCCACCAACCCTTGGTGGTATCTCGCGGTTTCGCACCCGGTATGGCTAGCAGTTACTCGTAACCTTTTGGGTTATCTCTCTGCCAGCGCCATGCATCTTCACACATGGCCTCCAGGCCCAGTTTGGCTGACCATCCCAACACATCGCGTGCCATCGCTGGATCGGCGTAGCAGCTGGCGATGTCGCCGGGGCGGCGGTCGACCAGTTTGTAGGGCAGGGGCTTGCCGCAGGCTTTTTCAAATGCCTTGAGCATCTCAAGTACTGAATAACCGGTTCCGGTGCCGAGGTTGATAGCTTTAACGCCTTCTTTGCGGTCGAGCCATTCCAGTGCTTTTACGTGGCCTTCAGCGAGATCCTGTACGTGAATGTAATCGCGCACGCCGGTGCCGTCTTTGGTGTCGTAGTCGCTGCCGAACACACTTAGATGGTCACGACGCCCGACGGCTACCTGTGCAATATAGGGCATCAGGTTGTTTGGAATATCGGACGGGTCTTCGCCAATGCGACCGCTTGGGTGGGCGCCTACTGGATTGAAATACCGCAGCAAGGCGAGATTCCATTCGGGCGCGCTGCGGTGCAGGTCACTGAGAATTTCTTCGATGATTAATTTGGAGCGACCGTAAGGGTTAGTCGCGCCGGTGGCAAAGTCTTCGCGAATTGGCAGCGAAGCAGGATCGCCGTATACCGTGGCCGAGGAACTGAATACCAGATTGAAAACACCGGCCGTTTGCATCGCCTGACAGAGTGCTAAGGTGCCGGTGACGTTGTTGTGGTAATAACGCAAAGGCTGCTCGACAGATTCACCGACCGCTTTCAGGCCGGCAAAATGAATCACCGCATCGATCTTGTGTGCGCCGAACAGGCGGGCGAGCAACGCAGGATCGTTGATGTCGCCCTGCACCAATGTAGTGGGCCGGCCAGCCAGGCTTTCTACGCGGCGCAACGCTTCCGGCGAGCTGTTGCTGAAGTTATCCAGCACCACCACGTCATAACCTGCTTCAAGCAATTTGATGCAGGTGTGTGAGCCGATGTAACCCGCACCACCAGTGACCAGAATCGTTTTGTTGGTATGCATGCCTAACCTGTCTTTGTGTGCGTTTTAGTTACCAGCTTAGCCGTATAGCCGTGAGCGTTATTCTACGGTAACCGATTTGGCCAGATTGCGCGGCTTGTCTACATCAGTGCCCTTGACCAGGGCGACGTGATAGCTCAACAGCTGCAACGGAAGCGTGTAAACAATCGGTGATATGCATTCCTCTACCCACGGCAGGCTGATGGTCTGAATGCTGCTGTCGGTAGTTGGCTCGATGCTTTCGCAGGCAAAGTTAATCAGCTGACCGCCGCGCGCGCGCACTTCTTCCAAATTGGATTTGAGCTTCTCTAGCAGGTTGTCGCTGGGCGCAACGCTGACCACGGGCATATCGTCGTCGACCAATGCAAGCGGACCATGCTTGAGCTCACCTGCAGCGTACGCTTCGGCGTGGATATAGGAGATTTCTTTCAACTTGAGCGCGCCTTCCATGGCAATCGGGTAATGCGTACCGCGACCAAGAAAGAGGGCGTGATGCTTGTTGGCGAAACTCTGAGCTAATTTGGTGATGGCCGGCTCTAGCGTTAATACCTGCTCGACTATGGCCGGCAGACTGCGCAGAGCGTTTACGTTACGAGCGATGAACTCTTGCTTGCCGCGCGCCTGTGCCAAAGCCGTGGTCAGCCAGAGCAGGGCGACCAGCTGGGTAGTGAAGGCTTTGGTGGAGGCAACGCCAATCTCGGGGCCTGCGTGGGTCAGCAAGCGCCAGTCTGCTTCGCGTACCAGCGAGCTACCCGCAACGTTACAGATAGCTAAGCTCGCAAGGTAGCCTTGGCCTTTGGCATAGCGCAGGGCGGCCAGCGTGTCTGCGGTTTCGCCGGATTGCGACAGGGTGATCAGCAACGTATTGGCCGGTACCATCACGGTGCGGTAACGGTATTCGCTGGCCACTTCGACCTGGCAAGGCAAACCTGCTTGATCTTCGATCCAATAACGCGCGACCGCGCCTGCGTGATAACTGGTGCCGCAGGCGACGATATGAATGTTTTCGATATCTTTTAAACGCGTTTCAGCGTCTGGCCCGAGGATCGCGGTAAGTACGTGGTCCTCGCCCAGGGTGCCGGCCAAAGTGTCGCGGATGGCTTGCGGCTGCTCAAAGATTTCCTTGAGCATGAAGTGGCGATACTCGCCTTTGTCGAAGCTATGGGCGGCGTGTTCGTAGCGGGTGATAGGGCGATCTACCTGATCGTGGGCGCGATCCCATACTTCACAACTCGCTAAGCTAATGCGCGCGTAGTCGCCTTCTTCCAAATAGCGGAAGCGGTCAGTGACTTGCAGTAGCGCTAGGGGGTCGGACGCCAAGTAACGCTCGCCGCTGCCTTCGCCAATCACCAAAGGACTACCCATGCGTGAGCAGTAGAGGTTATCGGGTTCAGCTTCGTGGATGACTGCCAGTGCGTAGGCACCGTGAATTTCACCCAAAGTGGCACGAAACGCGGTCAACATATCCTGGCTCTGGCCATAGTGATGCGCCAACAGGTGAGCGACGACTTCAGTGTCGGTCTCCGAGGTAAAGACGTAACCCAGATCGATCAGCTTTTTGCGCAGCGGCGAGTGGTTTTCAATGATGCCGTTGTGTACCACGGCCAAGCCGGTTGACAGATGCGGATGGGCGTTGCGCTCGGCGGGTTTGCCATGCGTGGCCCAACGGGTATGGGCGATGCCGAGATGGCCGGTAGCGGGTGTGGCAATGAGCGCCTTTTCCAGCTCGATTACCTTGCCCACCGCGCGCACGCGCTGCAACTGATGCTGGCTGTTCATGACCGCCACACCGGCAGAGTCGTAGCCCCGGTATTCCAAACGGCGCAGCCCCTCAAGCAGGATGGGAGTGATATCTCGCTGAGCAATAGCGCCGACAATTCCGCACATGGTGATGTCCTTGATACTGATACAAAGTGACTGGTGCAATAGCCGCGAGTTTATCATTGCGGGGTGGGGCTAGGGGAATAACCACTGGCACTTTACGAGTGCGGCCTTGTTTTCCGGAAGGTCGAGTTCCATCTCGACCAGCAATCTACCCGGCACCAGCGTTGTAGCTGCTGGGCACATAACCACCCAAGCACACTGGCCGGACGCCGCTGGCCGGGATGGAACCCGGCCCTCCAAAAAAACGGCGGGCTTTGGGTGTGTTTAGTGGAAGGTCGAGTTCCATCTCGACCAGCAATCTACCCAGCGCCAGCGTTGTAGATACCTGGCACATAACGACCAACGCCCACAGGTCGGACGCCGCTGGCCGGGATGGAACCCGGCCCTCCAAAGAAACGGCAGGTTTTGGGTGTGATTTATGGAAGGTCGAGTTCCATCTCGACCATCGTCCTACCCAGCATCACCGTTGTAAGTGCTGGGCACATAACTACCCAAGCACACAGGCTGGACTCCGCTGGCCGGGATGGAACCCGGCCCTCCAAAAAAACGGCAGGTTTTGGGTTTGCTTTATGGAAGGTCGAGTTCCATCTCGACCAGCGTCCTACCCAACATCACCGTTGCAGGTGCTGGGCACATAACTACCCAAGCACACAGGCTGGACTCCGCTGGCCGGGATGGAACCCGGCCCTCCAAAGAAAACGGCAAGCTTTGGCTTTGTGTGCGATTTGCTGCTGGCCGACCTCCATTTATGGGTTTACTGGTCCCAAGCCGCACTCTCTCTCCTTTGCACTCGACCACACCCAGTCTTGTGCACGACTACACAAGCCAGCCTTGACCGGGTTCTGGTGGATATAGGCAATCGCTGCGTGAAAATGAATCTCATCGCGAATATAGCGATCCCAATACCCCCGCATCCAGAAACCGTTTGGGGGCATTTGCAGATGCAGTCGTTGCGCGTCTTGGTACGCCCAGCGCGCCGACCAGGTTTTCCAACCCTGCACTATGCGAGATAACGAGGTCATTGGCTTGATCAGAATGTGCACGTGGTTAGGCATGACGCACCAGGCAATAAGCTCGTATCGCCTTCCGTCATAGTAATTAAACGCCTGCCCTAGTTGAGCGGCCATTTCTGGCTCTGCAAGCAAACAACACCCGTAGCCGCGATCTAGAAAGGCTTCCATGCTGGTGCGCGGTGCAGTCGATTTTTCGCTTGTGGAGCGCATATCAGCTTCGGCTTTCATGTCGCTCAGTACAGTGGGAGGAAGGCTATCGCTTAGCCTGAAGCTGATGAACTGAAAGGTATGCGCTGCATCAAAATGCGGTATACGACGTGTGGTATACCAGCCGCGATGCTGTTCAGGCTTGGAGCTCATATCAGCATGTCCTGTTTGGTTTAGCACATTAGGCTAACAAGCAGGCAGCACCTGGACAGCGAGGAGAGACGTAAGTGTGAGCGGGTCGTACTTCAGTGAAGGAACTAGCGCATTGTATTGGCTCAATGCCGCTGGCCGGGATGGAACCCGGCCCTCCAAAAAAAACGGCGGGCTTTGGATGTGGTTTGTGGAAGGTCGAGTTCCAACTCGACCAGCGACCTTCACAGCGTCACCGTTGTAGATGCGTGGCACATAACGACCAACGTGCAGAGGTTGGACTCCGCTGGCCGGGATGGAACCCGGCCCTCCACATAAAAGGCGGGCTTTAGATGTGCTTTATGGAAGGTCGAGTTCCATCTCGACCAGCGACCTGTCCAACGTCACCGTAGCAGATGCGTGGCACATAACGACCAACGTGCACAGGTCGGACTCCGCTGGCCGGGATGGAACCCGGCCCTCCAAATAAAACGGCAGGCTGTGAGCCTGTGTGTGTTTTAGAGCGCTGCTAACCAGGGTAGGTACCGACTACTCGATCACCGTCGATTAAAGCGCTCCACCAAATTCACCTGTTGCTGCGCTGTGCCGGACAGTTCGCGGCTTAGGTCGGCGCTGCGTTGTGCATCTTGCGCGGTGCTATCGGCCAAGCTGGCGATATTGGTGACGTTGCGGTTGATCTCTTCGGCGACACTGCTTTGTTCTTCAGCGGCGCTTGCGATCTGACCGGCCATGTCGTTGATGCGCTCTACGGCCAGACGGATGCCTTCCAGTGCGTCGTCTGCCTCTATTACTTGCTCAACGCCTCGGTCAGCTTGTTCGTTGCCAATCTTCATACTCTCTACGGTGCCTTCTGCGGCCCGTTGGAGGTTGGCAATTAGCCCGTGAATTTGCTCGGTGGACTGGGCGGTTCGGCTGGCGAGCGCGCGTACTTCATCGGCTACTACGGCAAATCCGCGGCCTTGCTCGCCCGCGCGGGCGGCCTCGATTGCTGCGTTCAGTGCGAGCAGATTGGTCTGATCCGCGATGCCTTTGATCACATCCACAACGGTACCGATCTCGCGTGCGTCACTGGCGAGTTTATTGGCGACTGTGGTTGCTGAGTTGACCGCGCCAGACAGCGTTTCGATGGCTTCACGTGCTTTGGTGGCAACGCGCTTGCCGTGCATCACCAACTCGCTGGCTTCGCGGGTGGCATCGGCGGTGTTCTGTACGTTACCTGAGACTTCCTGAGTGGCGGCGGCCATTTCGTTAATGGCGGTGGCAACCATGTCGGTTTCATTGCGCTGCTGTAGCAACCCGGCGCTGCTCTGCCCAGCCAGTTGACTGGCTTCGCCTGCCTGGCTTTTGAGTTGTTCGGCGCTATCGGCCAAGCGGGTAAGGCAGGTTTGCAGGCGTGCTTGCTGGCTGTGCATGGCCATTTCGATCTGCCCGAGCGCGCCCTTGTACGGTGTATACATCTGCGCTAAAAGCGGGTCGGTGATGCTGCTGTCGGCAGTGCTGACGATGCGCGTCAGGCGTTGATCAAGCAGCGCTTTCAAAACGAAACCGGCCGGCAGGCCAAGAGCTGCGCCCAGGGCGATGCCTGGCAATCCCAGCGTGGCGCCTGCAGCAGCACCTATCGCCAACATTAAAGCGCTGGGCAGGACGTGCAATACTAGCCCCGACCAATCGGCAGGAGTAGTTTTCTTCCCCTTGTTCAGGCGCTGGTAAAGGGCCTCAGCGCGTTCGACCTGGCCCGCCGTGGTTTTTACTCGTACTGATTCATAACCCTGAATGTCACCGCGCTCGTAAATAGGCGTGACGAAAGCGTTGACCCAATAATGGTCGCCGTTTTTGCAGCGGTTTTTGATGATACCCATCCAGGCATGACCTTGTTTTAGGTCGCCCCACAGATGGCCAAATACTGCCGCAGGTGTATCTGGATGACGCACCATGTTGTGCGGGCTGCCGATTAGCTCTTCCCGGTTATAGCCGCTGACATCGACGAAAGCATCGTTACAGTAGGTGATGATGCCCTTGATATTGGTCGTGGAGATGAGACGCTGCTCTTTAGGAAAGCTGCGTTCGCGCTGGGTAACCGGTTGATTGTTGCGCATGGGGCATCCTTGATTGCTCTGGGTGGGAGTCATTCACCCATTCTGTTGTCTATGCTTGAGTATAACTGACGTACCGACGGCTCTGGATGGCTGGTTGCAGGCATCGTTAATCATCAGTACGGTAAAAACAGTGATGTAAACAGTTTAAATAACGGCAATAACCCTGAGAAAAGTACAGACGCGCAATTATTGCCGCATCCCTATTTCCGATAAATTTAATCTGGGATGATGTTTTATCCAGAATAAAGAATAAAGAGTAAAGCCAATCAAGTGCTGGCAAAAAGCCGGCCGAGAGGAGAATAGCTGAATGTCCGTAGCCAATAGCTTGAACACGCATTCTACGCTGGATGTCGACGGCAAGACCTACCAGTTCCATTCCCTGCGCAAAGCCGGTGAGCAGCTAAAGGGTATCGACAACTTACCCAAGTCGCTGAAGGTACTGCTGGAAAATTTGCTGCGTAACGAAGATGGGGTAACCGTTACCCAAGACGATATTCAGGCAATGGCCGACTGGCTTGAGGCGCGGCATTCTGACCGTGAAATTCAATATCGTCCAGCGCGCGTGCTGATGCAGGACTTCACCGGCGTGCCGGCGGTGGTCGATCTTGCCGCGATGCGCGACGCTATCGCGAGAGCAGGCGGTGATCCTCAGCAGATCAACCCGCTCTCACCGGTCGACTTGGTGATTGACCACTCAGTGATGGTGGATAACTTTGCGAGTGACGACGCGTTCGAAGATAACGTTGAGATGGAGATGCAGCGCAACGGTGAGCGTTATGCCTTTTTGCGTTGGGGCCAAACGGCCTTCGATAATTTCCGCGTAGTGCCACCGGGCACCGGTATTTGCCATCAGGTGAACCTCGAATATCTGGCGCAAAGCGTGTGGGCAGCGGAGGTGGATGGCAAGCTGTGGGCCTATCCAGACACGCTGGTAGGCACGGATTCACACACCACTATGGTTAATGGTTTGGGTGTGCTCGGTTGGGGTGTGGGCGGTATTGAAGCCGAGGCGGCAATGCTCGGTCAGCCAGTTTCCATGCTGATCCCTGAAGTGGTTGGCTTCAAGTTGACCGGTAAATTGCCCGAAGGCATGACCGCTACCGACCTGGTACTGACGGTCACCCAGATGTTGCGCAAGCACGGTGTGGTCGGCAAGTTTGTTGAATTTTATGGTGATGGCCTGGCCGACCTGCCACTGGCAGACCGCGCGACCATCGCCAACATGGCGCCGGAATATGGCGCTACCTGCGGTTTCTTCCCTGTAGATGAAATTACCCTGGGCTACATGCGCCTTACCGGTCGTCCGGATGAGGTAGTAGCGCGCGTAGAGGCTTATAGCAAAGCGCAGGGTTTGTGGCGCGAACCGGGTGATGAGCCAGCCTTTACCGATAGCTTGCATCTGGATATGGCTGAGGTAGTGGCTAGCCTAGCGGGGCCAAAACGCCCGCAAGATCGTGTTGCGCTGCCAGATATTCCCAAAGCTTTTGACGATTTGCTGGCGCTGCAGATCGTGCCGGAGGATCAAGAAGAGGCACGTTTGGAAGGCGAGGGTGGCGGTGGCACTGCCGTCGGCGCGCAGAATGCGCAGGCGAGTATCATGGTCGATGGCAAAGAGCATGTGATGAGCCACGGCGCAGTGGTGATCGCGGCTATCACTTCCTGCACCAATACGTCGAATCCCAGCGTGATGATGGCTGCGGGCTTGGTAGCCAAGAAGGCGATTGAACGTGGCTTGATGCGCAAGCCTTGGGTTAAAACGTCTTTGGCTCCCGGTTCCAAGGTAGTCACTGATTATCTCGACAAAGCAGGCCTGACGAATTATCTGGATCAGCTCGGGTTTAACTTGGTCGGCTACGGCTGCACCACGTGCATCGGCAACTCCGGCCCGCTGCCGGATGATGTTGCCCATGCGGTGAGTGAGAACGATCTGGTGGTATCGGCGGTGCTCTCAGGTAATCGCAACTTTGAAGGCCGCGTGCATCCGCAAGTCAAAGCAAACTGGTTGGCGTCGCCACCGTTGGTGGTTGCTTACGCGCTGGCGGGCAACACACGGCTTAATCTGGCGGAAGAGCCGCTGGGTCTGGATGCCGACAATAAACCGGTATTCCTCAAGGATGTGTGGCCGAGCAACGCTGAGATTGCCGAAGCGGTAGCCCTGGTTGAAGACGGTATGTTTCGTACTCGCTACGCAGATGTATTCAGCGGCGACGAGCATTGGCAGTCTATTCAAATCAACGAAGGCAAGACTTACGCTTGGCAGGAGGATTCAACTTACGTGAAGAATCCACCTTACTTTGATGATATTGATCAGCCGATCAAGCCGCTGGAGGATGTCAATCAGGCGCGCGTACTGGCGGTATTTGGTGACTCCATCACCACTGACCACATCTCGCCCGCAGGTAACATCAAGGCCAGCTCACCGGCTGGCGAGTATCTGCAAAGCCTGGGCGTTAAGCCGGAAGACTTTAACTCCTATGGCTCGCGTCGCGGAAACCACGAAGTGATGATGCGCGGCACCTTCGCCAATATCCGTATTCGTAACCGCATGCTCGGTGGCGAAGAGGGCGGTGAGACCATTCATACGCCTAGCGGCGAACGTATGTCGATTTACGATGCTGCCATGCGCTATCAGCAAGAAGCCACTCCCTTGGTGGTGTTGGCGGGCAAAGAATACGGCACGGGTTCTAGCCGGGACTGGGCAGCCAAAGGCACTATTTTGCTGGGTGTTAAAGCGGTAATTGCCGAGAGTTTTGAGCGTATTCACCGCTCCAACTTGGTCGGCATGGGCGTGTTGCCACTGCAGTTCAAAGAAGGGCAGAGCCTGGTCAACCTGGGGCTGGACGGCCATGAAGTAATCGATATTCAAGGTATTGATGACAATCTCAAACCGGGCCAGGCACTCAAGGTTACAGCGCTAACCAGCAAGGGTGACAAGGTCAATTTTGAGGTGCTTTGCCGGATTGACACCCGCAATGAAATTGACTATTTCAAGGCCGGCGGGATCTTGCACTACGTACTGAGGGATTTGATTGGGTCTTAGCCGCTAACCGAAGTTGAATCGAGGAAAATGAAGCCACCTGTTTGCATCGGTGGCTTCACGTAAGCCCCACTCATCAAGTGGGGCTTTTTAAAATGTATACGTGATGTTAATGGCTGGCGGTTGAACTGAATCGACGATACTTCTGGTTAGGTTCTCCGACCTGCTTGCTGTTGTTGTATTTGAGGTCGCGCGTTAGCTTTGAGGAAGCTGCGCAAATTTGCGCATCAACTTGCGTAGGTGTTAGGAATGTAATATCCATTTGATACTGCTATGGCTGCGAGGACGACGATGGTTTTAGGGCATGCAGGCGCGCCTTACCCTGAGCATGAAAGTGACAGGCAGAGGCGCGTGAATGATCTTTGTCTTACCAGTCATGATCAGGACCCGGTCTTTGACAGGCTGGTACAGCTTGCTGCCACCTGTTTGAATGTACCCATAGCATTGGTGTCGATACTGGATAACCAGCGCCAGTGGTTTTTGGCCCACGTAGGTATGGGCGTCAGGGAAACCCCACGCAGTCAGTCATTTTGCGCTTACGCGGTTCTTCAGACGTTCCCGCTGCAGGTGACAGATGCTCTTGAGGATCCTCGATTTCGAGATAATCCGCTGGTCACCGGGCCGCCCGGAATCCGCTTTTACGCAGGAGTACCGCTGGTTACCGATGATGGTCTGGCGCTTGGCTCTCTGTGCGTGATAGATACCAAGCCGCGTGCGCAACTCAATGAGTCTGAATTGGCTATTTTGCAGCAGTTGGCAGACTTGGTGATGTCACGGATTACATCGTTGCGCGATAGCAGCTTTACTGACGCGACGACTAAGTTGCCCAATGAGGCGCGGCTTGGTAACGATATTTTCGTATTGCAGCAGCGCACCACGCAAGGCAATTTAATATTGGTCGATGTGTTCTCGCTGCTGTACGTCAAAGACGTGGTGAAAGCGCTGGGATACGCTTTCTTTAATCAGCTGCTGGTCGAAACCACGCGCACGCTGCAGACGCTTCTGCCCTCTGGCGCCAGCCTATACAAGGCTAGCCCCACCCGCTTTGCGGTTCTGCTTGAAGATGCATCTGCCGAGAGCTGTGAAGCCCTGGGCTGTCGACTTTTGGATGCATTAAAGCAATCCGTTTTTTGTCAGGGTATTCCGGTTCATACGCAGGTGGCGATTGGCATTTTGTCGTTGCGCCCTGGCGTTGCTGATCACGCCAACTGGTTACGGCTAAGTATCGGTGCGGCTGATTACGCGCGCAGTCTGAGTGAGAAATGGGCTTGGTTCAGGCCGGAGCTGGATAGCGCTCATCAGAGGTCGTTCGCGTTGCTGAGTGGCATTTCCGCCGCGCTGTTGGCACGTGATCAGTTCAGCCTGGAATATCAGCCAAAACTCAATATGCAGAGCGGTCGCTGCACCGGAGTAGAGGCGCTTTTGCGTTGGAAGCATCCGGAATTAGGGCAGGTCGGCCCTGCCGAGTTTATTCCACTTGCCGAAAAGACCGCGTTGGTGAGCGCCCTGACCCTATGGGTGATGCACGAAGCGCTGCGGCAGTTAAGCGAGTGGCGAGCCCAGGGGATCAACTTGGTTGTATCAATTAATATCTCTGCGGGAGACCTTGAAACACCGGTGTTTGCGGAGCAGTTGCTGGCGCATATGCAAGGCTATGGGGTTCAGCCGCAGGAGCTAGAACTGGAGTTCACCGAGAGCGTGCTGATAAGTAATCCGCTTGCGGTTAAAGAGCAGCTATTACGCCTGAGAGGTCAGGGTTTAGAGGTTGCTATTGATGACTTTGGGACTGGCTACAGTAATTGGTCGTATCTGCGTGAAATACCCGCCACGGCATTGAAAATTGACAAGTCATTTGTAGATGGTCTGCAAGAAAACGCCGTTGAGCGGCGCATGGTAAAAACCATCATCGAACTCGCACACAAGCTTGAGTACCGGGTTATCGCCGAAGGCGTTGAAACACAAAAAGATTACGACCTGCTTAATGCGTGGGGCTGCGATGAGGTCCAAGGCTATTTGATAGCCAGACCCATGCCGCCGGCCGCGCTGGTTGAATGGCTTGAACGACGACCTGAGTTGATTTGAGCCGCGAGTCAGCTTAAGGCTGTTTTCTCCTGCGGCGCGATGTCACAGGCATTTCCGGTTAATACACATTTTGTAACATGTTATGATTCTCATTCGTTATCAGATTTTCTCTGACAAGGTTGAGACTCATGCTCGTTCCCTTTCTGATCATGCTGCGTGAAGGCCTCGAGGCCGCGCTGATTGTCGGCATCATCGCCAGTTATTTGCGCCAAACCGGGCGCGGGGCCTGGATGCCCGCTGTCTGGATCGGTATTTTCCTGGCGACCACATTGGCCTTGCTGGTGGGCGCTGGGTTGCAACTGGTTAGCGCCGAGTTCCCGCAGCGGCAGCAGGAGATGTTCGAGGCTGTGGTCGGCTTGATCGCGGTAGGCGTGCTGACCTGGATGGTGTTCTGGATGCGCCGGGCGGCGCAGGGACTACGCAGCGAGCTCACCGGCGCGCTGGACACTGCCTTCGCCAGCGGTCACAGCCACACCTATGCATTGATCGGCATGGTGTTTCTGGCTGTAGCCCGTGAAGGGCTCGAATCGGTTTTCTTCCTATTGGCGGTGTTTCAGCAAAGCCAGAGTAGTGCCGCTCCGCTGGGCGCACTTTTAGGTGTCATTTGCTCTGTATTTGCGGGCTGGGCTTTTTATCGCGGCAGCTTGCGCCTGAATTTAAAGCATTTTTTCAGAGTCACCGGTCTGTTTATTTTGCTGGTGGCGGCAGGCCTGCTTGCTGGCTCTGTACGTGCCTTGCATGAGGCCGGTTGGTGGAATCATGCCCAGCAAATCCTGTTTGATCTAAGCAACTGGCTACCACTGGACACGCCCTTGGGTAGTGTTTTCGCCGGCGTTTTTGGCTACCAACCGGCGCCTAGCCTCAGCGAAGTAGTGGCTTATGTTGGCTTCCTGACGGTCACCCTGTTGCTGTTCTTTCGCCCCCGTCGTCTCGCGCCTTCGTTGGTGCGGGTCGAGCCTGCTCGCTAAAACCCGAAACGAGTTTTTCATGTCTGATTCGTCAACTTCTTCCCGGCCGCCTTCTTCCAGGTTGCTGCGTATTTGCATGGTCCTGACCGCTGTATTGATGCTGGCAGCGCTTGCGCTCTTCTACTTTTCATTGAGCAAGCGTTCGGCCTCAGATGAGCAGGGCACCCGCGTGACCATTACGGCTAAGGGCTGTGAGCCGAATGCGCTCAGCGTGCCGGCAGGGCGCCATCGCTTTATCGTCATCAACCAATCCGAACGGGCGACCGAGTGGGAGATCCTTGATGGCGTAATGGTGCTGGAGGAGCGCGAGAATATCGCGCCACAGTTACAACAGCAGATCACTACCACCCTGGCGCCCGGTGAATACCAGATGACCTGTGGCCTGCTGAGCAACCCGCGCGGCACGTTGACGGTAACAGCCGTTGAAGGCCAGTCGCCGGTTGCCAAGGTATCGGCCAAAGCCTTTATTGGCCCGCTCGCAGAATACCGGGTTTATCTCATCCTGCAGGGTAGGCAGTTGCAAAAGGCAGCAGACACGCTGCAAAGCGCTATTGCCGAAAACGATCTGACCGCCGCGCAGCGGGCTTACCAGGAGGCTCGTAGAGCCGATCAGCACATGGCGCTTGCGGTTGGGATGTTCAGTGATCTGGACCAGCGTCTGAATGCGCGGGCTGACTACTTTGCCAAGCGCGAGCAGGATCCGGATTTTATTGGCTTCCACCGTCTCGCCGAAGGGTTGTTTGTGCAGCAGAGCATCGACGGACTGGCTCCAGTGGCGCAGCAGCTGAACACCGACGTGCAGCTGCTGCGCGAGCGACTCAGCAACGATGGCGTGCCGGCGTCACAGTTGGCCAATGGCATGGCGAGGGTGCTGCAATCCTGGCACGACTATCAGCAATCGCAAACCCAGCTGAGTGACAGCGAGCTGGCTGATGTACGTGGGCTGCAGCAGGGCGCTGAGAAGGTGGTGTCGTTGCTCATGCCGTTGCTGCAAAGCTCGCCGAGCGAAGCTGCGCCGCTGCAGCAATCCGCCTTGGCGCTGGAGCAGGCCCTGCAACAAGCGAACGTGAACAGAACGGAGTTGTTGCGGCAGACCCAAGCCTTGGCCAATGCGCTGGCGCAGGTCAATGAGACGCTAGCACCAGCCTACTAAGAACGCAGCTTTAGGGTTAACACAAGGTTGAATAGATGAGCGAGTACGACGAAATTCCCTCAGGCTGCCCGTTTGGCGGGCTGAATCGCCGGCGCTTTTTGCAAGGCCTTGGCGCCGCCGGTTTAGGTGCAGCGGCAGCGGGTGTTAGTGGTTCGGCATTGGCTGGGCAGGCTGGTAAAACGGCGGAGGTCACCGACGCGCCTTCTAGCCCAGCTACTCATCAGTCACACGACTTTTTTGGTGAGCACCAACAGGGCATTACCACGCCGCGCCCGGCGGTGGGCATGTTAGTAGCCTTTGATGTACTGGCGCGTGATCGCGAAGGCCTTGAGCGCTTGTTGCGTGTGTTGACCGAACGTATCGCTTTTCTCACTAACGGCGGTACCTATGAGCAGCGCGATGCGCGTTTTCCCCCCGTTGATTCTGGCATTCTTGGGCCGACCATCGCCCCGGATGCGCTGACCATTACCTTGTCGGTCGGTGCTTCCTTGTTTGATCAGCGCTTTGCTCTGGCCGCGGCTAAGCCACGCCACCTGCAACGCATGGCGGGGTTTCCTAATGACGCATTGGATGCCGCACTTTGTCATGGCGATCTCTCGCTACAGTTTTGTGCCAACACCGAAGGCACCATCATCCATGCACTGCGTGACATCATCAAAAACACTCCTGGCCTGCTGATGGTGCGCTGGAAGCAGCAGGGCACCGTGCCGGTAATGGCACCCCGTGCGGATGGCTCTACCGAGAGTGCACGCAACTATTTGGGCTTTCGTGACGGCACGGCCAACCCACAAACTGATGATCGTAAGTTGATGCAAGACGTGGTTTGGGTTGACGGCAGCGAAGGTGAACCTGAGTGGGCCAAGCACGGTAGTTATCAAGCGGTGCGCATTATTCGTAACTTTGTCGAGCGCTGGGATCGCACGCCGCTGCAGGAGCAACAGGCGATCTTTGGCCGGTTGCGCGACAGCGGCGCGCCGATGAGCGGCGGCGTAGAGCACGATGAGCCGCAGTACGCGAATGACCCCAAGGGTGAAATTACCGCCCTGGACTCGCATATCCGCTTGGCCAATCCGCGCACCACAGACAGTCAAAGAAATCTGATTCTGCGTCGCCCATTCAATTACTCCAACGGCGCTGAAGCCAATGGCCAGTTGGATATGGGCCTGCTATTTATTGCCTATCAGGCAAACCTTGAAGCAGGTTTTATCACGGTGCAGAAACGCCTCGATGGTGAGCCGCTTGAGGAGTACATAAAGCCGGTTGGTGGGGGCTATTTCTTTACCCTGCCGGGCATCCAACAAGGGGACTTTCTCGGTAGCAGCATGCTGGCTGCCAGCTAGCCATGCGCACGAGCCCTGCAATTCGTAGATTAGTACTTACCTCACCGCCTATTTCGGCAGGAGACATACAATGTCATTACCACGCACTCTCTTAATAGCGGCCAGCGCTTTTGGTCTGATCGGTCTGCAAGCAGCGGCACAGGCCGCGGTTGCGCCGCAGGATTTGGTCGCACCGATCACCGATTACAAACTCTATGTGCTGGATAACCTTGAGCAGTTCACCAGCCATAGCCGTGAATTTACCGATGCGATCAAGGCGGGAGATTTGGCCAAAGCCCAGGAGTTGTACGCGCCATCACGTGTGTATTATGAGCGTATCGAGCCGATCGCCGAGCTGTTTGCTGATCTGGATGCCAGTATCGATGCCCGCGAAGATGATTACGAGAAAGGTGTTAAAGATCCGGTGTTTACCGGATTTCATCGACTGGAATACGGCCTGTTCCACGACCAAAGCACTGACGGTATGCAGCCCTATGCTGAACGGTTGATGAGCGATATTGAAGACCTGGATCAGCGCGTTCAAGGCCTGACCTTTCCGCCGGAAACCGTGGTTGGTGGTGCAGCAGCGCTGATGGAAGAAGTCGCCGCGACCAAGGTGTCGGGTGAGGAAGACCGCTACAGCCGAACCGACCTCTGGGATTTTCAGGGCAACGTGGATGGCGCGAAGAAAATCTTTGAACTGGTTAAGCCGCTGGCGAGTAAAGAAGATGCTGCTTTCGTGGAGCGTGTAGAGGATAACTTCGCCTCAATGGAAGCGACCCTGTCTCATTACTATGTGGAAGAGGGCAACGTAGAAAGCGGTTTTGTTACTTATGACAAAGTGAGCGATGCGGATCGTCGTGCGCTGGTTGGCCCGGTTACCGTGTTGGCTGAGGAACTGTCTACGCTGCGTGGTTTGCTGGGCCTGAACTGATTCTTGTGCTTGCTGGACAGGCCGCTGGTCGAGATGGAACTCGACCTTCCATTGGAGTGGGTTGTGCGCTGTGGGGTTGGGTTTTGTTTTTTGGAGGGCCGGGTTCCATCCCGGCCAGCAGGGTTGGTGTTGACTCCGCTGGTCGAGATGGAACTCGACTTTCCATTGGCGTGTGCTGTTGTGTGGGTTGTGCGCTGTGGGGTTGGGTTTTGTTTTTTGGAGGGCCGGGTTCCATCCCGGCCAGCGGTGTTGGTGCTGACTCCGCTGGTCGAGATGGAACTCGACCTTCCACTGGCGTGTGCTGTTGTGTGGGTTGTGGGGTTGGGTTTTGTTTTTTGGAGGGCCGGGTTCCATCCCGGCCAGCGATGTTGGCGCTGGCTCCGCTGGTCGAGATGGAACTGGACCTTCCATTGGATAGCGCTGTTGTGTGGCCAGCGGTGCCTAGCTAGCCACCTGCTGCGTTAGTCGCGCACGCGGCGGATGGCGTCCAGCCAGCCGTCGTATAACTCATCGCGCTTTTCTTCGCTCATCTGGGGGCTGAAGGTGCGTTCGCAGGCCCAGTGCTTGGCGATGTGTTCCAGACTGTCGAAGATGCCTAGCTGTAATCCTGCGAGGTACGCCGCGCCCAACGCAGTAGTTTCGGTTACTTCCGGTCGGTCTACAGTCACGCCTAGAATGTTCGCCAACTCCTGTACTACCCAATTATTGATCACCATGCCGCCGTCTATCCGCAGCGCGGCGGTACTGTGCGCGCCATCGGCGGTCATGGCATCCAGTAGGTCACGGGTCTGGAAGCAGACTGACTGCAGCCCCGCAGTAACAATCTGCGCGATGCCAGTATCGCGGGTCAGGCCGAATATGGCGCCCCGGGCGGCAGGGTCCCAATAGGGCGCGCCCAGGCCGGTAAAGGCGGGGACCAGATACACGCCGGTATTGCCGCCGGCTTCGCGTGCCAGCGCTTCAGTCTCGCCAGCGTTTTGAATCAGTTTGAGACCGTCACGCAGCCATTGAATTGCCGCACCAGCCACGAAAATACTGCCTTCCAATGCATAGGTGGTCTCGCCGTTCAAACGGTAGCCGACGGTCGTCAGCAGACGATTTTGCGATCGCACCGGTTGCTTACCGGTGTTCATCACCATAAAACAGCCGGTACCGTAGGTGCTCTTGACCATACCGGGGGCGAAACAGGCCTGGCCTATCAACGCCGCTTGTTGGTCGCCGGCGATCCCGCAGACGGGGATGCTGGCGCCGAGTACCGCAGGGTCTGTGGTGCCGAAGTCGGCAGCGCTGTCCATCACCTCGGGTAGCAGGCTGGCGGGGATATCGAGCAGGGCTAGAAGTTCTTCATCCCAGCACTGCTGATGGATGTTGAACAGCATGGTGCGCGATGCGTTGGTGGCGTCAGTGCGGTGTACTTTGCCGCCAGTCAGACGCCAGAGCAAAAAGCTGTCTACCGTGCCAAAACGCAGTTCGCCGCGTTCGGCACGTTCGCGTGCTCCTTCTACGTTCTCCAAGAGCCAGCGCAGTTTAGTGGCAGAAAAGTAGGGGTCGATCAACAGGCCGGTGAGCTCGGTTACCTTGTCTTCGTGGCCGGCGGCTTTCAGCTCAGCACAGAAGTTGGCGGTGCGGCGGTCTTGCCAGACGATGGCTCGGTGCAGCAACTCGCCCGTTTTGGCGTTCCAGAGCAGGGTGGTTTCGCGCTGATTGGTAATGCCGATCCCGGCAACTTGCTCGGCGCTGATACCGGCCTTCTCGAGCACTTCACGGCATACTGCCAGGGTGCTGTTCCAGATATCTTCGCCGTCGTGCTCAACCCAGCCGTCTTGTGGGAAGTGTTGAGCAAACTCTTGCTGCGCGGTGAACTGGGGTTTGCCTTCGGCGGAGAAAAGTATAGCGCGGCTGCTGGTCGTGCCCTGGTCGATGGCGAGAATCGGGTTGGCCATAGCGCTGAAATCCTGTGGTTGTCGGTCTTGTTATACGAATAGGCGGTTAGTCGCGGCAGAGCTCACATAGTTGCGCGCTGGTGTGCTGGCGCAAATCATCGGCGGTCAGCTCTATTTCCAACCCACGGCGCCCGCCGCTGATGTACACAGTAGGCCAGTTTGTTGCGCTGGCATCAATAAAGGTGCGCAAGCGCTTCTTCTGCCCCAGTGGGCTAATGCCACCAACAAGGTAACCGGTGCTACGCTGGGCTGCTGCTGGATCGGCCATGGCGGTTTTCTTTACCTTAGCTGCAGCAGCGAGCGCCTTGAGATTGAGCTTGTCGCTCACGGGTACCACAGCGACCAACAGTTCGCCGGTCTCCGTGGCGGCCAGCAGGGTCTTGAACACGCGGCCGTGTGCCAAGCCCAGTTTGTCAGCCGCCTCTGTGCCGTAAGACTCGGCGTGCGGGTCGTGGGTATAGCGATGCAGCTGGTAGCTGACGCGGGCTTTGTCGAGTAATTTTGTCGCGGGAGTCATGGTGCTTCACCAACGGGTAACGGGCCACAGATTAAACTGCGTAACGGGCTGCGCCAAGCTGAGTGCTAGTTATTCGTGTGGCGCTTGCGGGCGGCGCGGCTACGTTGTAAAACAAGCGGGCGCGGGATTGCGCAAGTTTTCGGAGATGTAGATGCTGAAGCCCCATCCAGAAGAACGTCGAATTGCCCGACCTGCAGGGCAAGCCCCGATATACGATTTGGTGGTTATTGGCGGTGGCGTGAACGGCGCAGGGATCGCCAATGATGCAGCTGGTCGCGGGCTCTCCGTACTGTTGTGCGAACAACATGACCTTGGTTCGCATACGTCCTCCGCCAGCAGCAAGCTGGTGCACGGCGGGTTGCGTTATCTTGAGCACTATGAGTTCAGACTGGTGCGTGAGGCGCTGGGTGAGCGCGAGGTGTTATTGAATAAGGCCCCGCACATTATCTGGCCGCTACGTTTTGTGTTGCCACATAGGCCCCATCTGCGGCCGCGCTGGATGTTGCGTGCCGGATTGTTTCTATACGATCACCTGGGCAAACGTACTACCTTGCCGGGGTCCACCGGCGGCCCGCTGAACGGCCAAGGGCCGCTCAACCCCGAGATCAATTACGCGTTCGAGTATTCCGATTGCTGGGCCGATGATGCCCGCCTGGTGGTACTCAACGCAGTGCAGGCGGCCAGCCTGGGCGCAGATATACGGCCTTACACCTGCTGCGAGTCTGCGCGCCGTGAAGGTGATCTTTGGCAGGTCAATTTGTTGGTGGGTGATGATGTTCGTGAAACCGTGCAGGCTCGTGCACTGGTGAATGCTGCAGGCCCTTGGGCCGCACGAGTGATGGAACGGGTGGTGTCTACGCGCTCGCCGTATGGTGTGCGCTTGGTACAGGGCAGCCACATTGTGGTGCCACAACTTCATCACGGGCGTCAGGCCTATATTCTGCAGAATGAAGATGATCGCATCGTGTTTGTGCTGCCCTATGAGGGCGAGTACTCCTTGATCGGCACTACCGATGTCGATTTTCAGGGTGACCCTTCTCAAGTGCAACCGACGGAGGGGGAGATCGACTATCTGTTGCAGGTGGTTAATGCGCACTTCAAGCGGCAATTGAAGCACGCAGATATCCGCCATCGATTTTCCGGTGTTAGGCCTTTGATCAGCGATGCCAGCGAAGACGACCCCTCAGCGGTCAGCCGTGATTACAGTCTCACGCTGGAAGGTGAGCCAGGAGAAGCGCCGTTACTGGCGGTCTACGGTGGCAAACTGACGACTTACCGACGCCTTGCCGAAGCGGCCATGGAGAAGCTCAAACCCTGGTTTCCTGCGGCCAACCCCAGCTGGACTGCGGAATATGCCTTGGCGGGGGGCGATTTTGAGTCGCATGACAGCCTGAGTGGTGAATTGAAGGCTGAATATCCTTGGCTTACCGATCAGCAGATTGATCGTTTCGTACACGGCTACGGCACGCTGAGTCGGGTGTTTCTGCGCGGTATACGCTCTCAGGCAGATATGGGTGAGCAGTTTGGCGCTGGGCTGACGGAGCGCGAAATCAAGTACTTGCGTGAGCGTGAGTGGGCGCGGGACCTTGAGGCGATTCTCTGGCGGCGGACCAAGTTGGGGCTGCATTTGAGTGCTGAGCAGCAAACACGGCTGCAGGCATATTTACTGGATTTGTCGGGTGAGATTTTGGCGGTGTGATTTGGGGATTGTTAAGATGGGCATGGTCAAGCATGCCCACCTCCCTAAACTCGCCTAAATCCGAAAACGCTGTCGATCTGCGGCTCACGTTTGCTTGAAGCTCTATGTTAAAGCGTTAATCACTTCGCTTGGCGCTAACTCCTTCAAGCGTCGCAAACGACGTATCTTTGGCCGTCAGCAGAAAGTCCTGTAAGTACGACATCTCCAGCATGTCCTCGCGCACCGCCGCGTAAAGCGTGCCGAATAAACCCTCTGGCCCCAGTTTGCGAGCGCTGACGTAACCCTTGTTCAGATACTCGGCCATAGCCCAGTTGGGCAAACAACAAACACCCCGGCCGGAGGCAACCAACTGCATCATCATCACCGTCATCTCGGCAGTGCGTAACGTCGCCGGTTCGATGCCGGCAGGGTCGAGAAACTGTTTGAAGATATCGAGTCGCTCACGGTCTACGGGATAGCTGATCAGGGTTTCACTGGCCAAATCCTCAGGGCGCACGTAACTCTGGCCGCTCAGCGGATGCTGGTTGCTAACGGCCAACAGGGCTTCGTAGGTGAACAACGGTACATAGCTGATGCCGGCGATATCCAGCGGGTCTGAGGTGACCACCAAATCCAGATCACCGCGCGCCAAAGCTGGCAGCGGGGCGAAAAAGAAGCCGGAGGCAAAATCCACTTCAACATCGGGCCAGGCATTGCGGAACTGGTCTATGGTCGGCATCAGCCATTGAAAGCAGCTGTGGCATTCGATGGCCATGTGCAGGCGCCCAGCCTGGCCGCCCGCTAAGCGCTGAATATCTCGTTCGGCCTGGCGCACTTGTGGCAGCAAGCTGTCGGCGAGGCGCAGTAAGCGCAGTCCAGCACTGGTAAAACGCACCGGTTTGCTCTTGCGCACGAACAAACTCATGCCGAGCTTTTCTTCCAAATCTTTCAATTGATGTGACAGCGCCGATTGCGTCAGATGCAAGCGATCCGCGGCTTCCACCAAACTTTCGGCTTCGCGCAGGGTGGCAAGAGTGCGCAGGTGGCGAATTTCCAGCACGGCAGTGGCCTCTATTTGTATGAGTAAAATTGAACTATAGCATGAGAAAGATGAGTTTGATTCAGCAAGGATGGAGGCTCAGCATAGCGCCATTGATTCATATAACGGAGAACATCATGGCGCTGGCACACAATCTGGGCTTTCCTCGCATCGGCAAGCAACGCGAACTAAAGAAGGCACTTGAAGCCTATTGGGCAGGCAACAGTGATTTGGCAACGCTGCAAGGCGTTGGCCGCGATCTACGCAAAACCCATTGGCAGTTGCAGGCTGACGCGGGGGTGCAGTTGCTGCCCGTGGGGGACTTTGCCTGGTATGACCAGGTACTGACTCACAGCTTGATGGTCGGAGCGATACCGCCGCGCTTTGAAGAGAATGCAGCGCCCAGCATGGACACCCTGTTTGCTATGGCGCGCGGTGTAAATAATGCTGGCAAGAGCACCTTCGCCTGCGAGATGACTAAGTGGTTCGATACCAACTATCACTATTTGGTGCCTGAGTTTACCGCCGAGCAAAGGTTCAGCCTGCAATGGACTCAACTGTTTGAAGAGGTTGCTGAGGCACAGGCGCTGGGCCATGTGGTCAAGCCCGTGATTTTGGGTCCCTTGACGTACCTGTGGCTGGGCAAGGTCAAAGGCGAGAGTTTTGACCGCCTGGATTTACTGGAGCGGCTGCTACCCGTTTACGATCAGCTATTGGAGCGTCTGGCAGATCAGGGTGTGGAGTGGGTTCAGATTGATGAGCCCGCACTGGTGATGGATTTGCCGCAGGCATGGAAGACTGCCTATGAGCGTGCCTACAACCAACTGCAACGCGCCCCGGTAAAACTGCTGCTGGCCACTTATTTTGGTGGTTTGGAAGACAACCTTGGCCTCGCCTGTGCCTTGCCGGTAGACGGTTTGCACGTGGATCTAGTGCGCGCGCCGGATCAATTGTTGCTGCTGCTCGATCGCTTACCCGCATACAAGGTGTTGTCACTCGGAGTAGTTAACGGCCGTAACATCTGGCGCGCCGAGCTGACTGACCTTCTGGAACTGCTGCGCAGCGCCGAGCAGCGTTTGGGCGAGCGCCTCTGGGTCGCCCCCAGCTGTTCATTACTGCACTGCCCGGTGGATTTGACGCAGGAAGATCAGTTGGATGCGGATCAACTGAGTTGGCTGGCCTTTGCACGGCAGAAAGTAGAGGAGGTTGGTTGTCTGGCGGCTGCGCTCAATCGTTCGACGGATAGAGATTGGGAGGCGGAACTAGGCGCTTCGGCAGCGGCATGTGCGGAACGTCGCAGCTCCGCGCGTCGACATAACCCGCAAGTGACGGCCCGCCTGGCGGGCGTTACCGCAGCACAGGCTAAGCGTGACTCGGCGTATCCACAGCGGGCGGCGGCGCAGCAACGCAAACTGAACCTGCCTTTGTGGCCCACCACCACCATCGGTTCTTTTCCGCAGACCAGCGAGATACGCGCTAGTCGCAGCGCTTATAAACGTAAGGAGTTGAGCGAAGCAGACTACGTTGCCGCCATGCAGGCAGAGATCGCCGCGGTGGTTCGCGAGCAAGAAGCGCTCGGTTTGGATGTGCCGGTGCACGGCGAAGCCGAGCGTAACGACATGGTCGAGTACTTTGGCGAGCAGCTGGACGGTTACCTGTTTACCCGCTTTGGCTGGGTGCAGAGCTATGGCTCACGCTGTGTGAAACCGCCGGTGATCTTTGGCGACATCAGCCGGCCCAAGGCGATGACTGTAGAGTGGACGCGCTACGCGCAGAGCCTCACCGAAAAGCCCATGAAGGGCATGTTGACCGGTCCGGTAACCATCCTGTTCTGGTCTTTCCAGCGCGAAGATGTCACCCAGGAAACCAGTGCACGGCAGCTGGCGTTGGCCATTGGTGATGAGGTGCGTGATCTGGAGCAGGCCGGTATTGGTATTATCCAGATCGACGAGCCGGCTTTCCGCGAAGGCTTGCCGTTGCGCAAGGCTGCGCAGCCTGCCTATCTAAACTGGGCGGCTGAGGTATTCCGCCTGAGTTGTGCGGGTGTAACGGATGAAACGCAGATTCATACCCATATGTGCTACAGCGAGTTCAACGACATTCTGGGTTCGATTGCCGACATGGATGCAGACGTAATTACCATCGAAACCTCGCGCTCGGACATGGAGCTGTTGGACGCTTTCGGTGAGTTTGCCTACCCCAACGCGGTAGGGCCGGGTGTGTATGACATTCACTCGCCACGCGTGCCCGACCGCGAAGAGATGCTGCGCCTCTTGCGTAAGGCGGCGGCCGTGGTGCCGGTGGAACGCCTGTGGGTTAACCCGGATTGCGGTTTGAAAACCCGTGGTTGGCCGGAAACCCGCGCGGCTTTGGCGGCGATGGTCGGCGCTGCGCAGCAGTTGCGAGCGGAGGCGAGCTGACCGGCGGCAGCGGTTCTCCTGTGTTTTGCTTCAACCGGAACGCTGCAGCCTGTAGAGTAGCGGCCGGTTAACGAGCGGGAGCGCGTCATGCAAGAACTGTTGCTACATTGTCGTCCAGGTTTTGAAGGGGAAGCTGCCGCAGAAATGCAGGAGCTATCAGCCGAGCAGGGTATCGCTGGCTACGCTATCGCACAGGATGGCGCGGCCGTGGTGCGCTTTGTCTGCCCGCAGGCTGGCGATGCCGAGCAGCTGATGCGCGCCATTCGTTTCAGTCACCTTATTTTCGCTCGTCAGTGGGCGGTGGGTAGTTGGCTGGACGTTGACCCTGAGGATCGCATCACCCCGATTATCACCGCCTGTGCGCAGGGTCCGATTGCCTCCGAACTCTGGATGGAAACCGCCGACACCAACGACGGTAAGGCACTGGCTGCTTTGACTAAAAAATTGCGGGCGCCGCTCGAGCGCTCGCTCACCAAAACCCGCTTTGTGCGCCCCAACAAAACCGATCTGCCGCGTCTGCATCTGTGTTTTGAGAGCGGGCAGCGCATTTTCGTTGGTTGGTCCTGGGCTGATAATGCCGCGCCCTGGCCTATGGGTATTCCCCGTTTACGCGTACCTAAAGATGCGCCTAGCCGCTCGACGCTTAAGCTCGAAGAGGCGTGGCACCATTTTATTCCGCGTGACGATTGGGATAGCCGTCTGAAGGCCGGCATGACCGCAGTAGATCTCGGCGCCGCGCCGGGCGGCTGGACCTGGCAATTGGTTAATCGCTTGATGAACGTGATCGCCGTCGATAACGGCACCATGGATCGCAAGCTGATGGACAGTGGGCAGGTGGAGCACATTCAAGCTGATGGTTATATGTACAAGCCCAAGCATATGGTCGACTGGATGGTCTGCGATATTGTGGATAAGCCCGCCCGCAGCAGCGCGCTGGTCTCCAAATGGATTGGCCAACGGCTGTGCCGTGAAGTCATCATCAACTTCAAATTGCCGATGAAGCGCCGTTACCAGGAAACCATGCAGTGCCTTGAGCACATCCAGTACGCGCTGGATGAGGCGGGCATCAAGGCGGAAATATCCTGCAAGCAGTTATATTCCGACCGTGAAGAGGTCACCTGCCACGTGCGCGCTACCCCACGGGGCTACTGACGCGGGGCTTGATTAAACGGCAGTTGAACTTAGAGCGGTTCGAGCAGGGTAATGCGCTCTTGTTCCAGCAGGATCGGTGCAAAAGCGCCGATGCTGTCCTTGCGCGCTGCTGACTTTTCCCAGCGCTCCCAGGAATGCCGGTTCTGCCAGGTCACCGTGATAATGCGATGATTTGATTGTTCCAGGTCCTTGAAGGACTCCCCGGAAATGAATCCCGGTGACTGAATCGCCGCAGACAGCACTTTGCGCGCGACTTCTTCATAGGGGCCTTCCAAGCCTTCTGCAATAACACGTTCAATCAACACTTTGATCATTCATCATCCCTTACTGTGGACGGGTGTAGGTGTATCGTCTTTTCGACTTTCCTTGTACCACTACCGTAAGTGTTGGCCCTGCGCGCGCGTCTGGCAAGCGCCAGCTGAATTCTGGATAATCGATACTTTCTTCCCAGGGCCATGATCATGACTGAGCAAAGCACTCCTCCAATGCTGGATACGCAGGGCCTGATGTGCCCGGAGCCGGTGATGATGCTGCACAATGCGGTACGTGACATGGCAGCCGGTGAACTCTTGCAAGTGTTGGCCACTGATCCTTCAACTCAACGTGACATTCCTAGATTTTGCGCTTTTTTGGGGCATGAGTTGGTAGAGCAAGGGGAAGCTGGAGGTGTGTATCGCTATGTGATTCGCAAAGCCGACTAGTGCGCACAGCGACAGATAAAAGGGCTAGCGCCGCCGAGTCGGTCTGGATTTTCTGTGTCTTAGTACCTTGGCTGCATTAAGAAAGTGGATTTATAGGTTGCCGTTGGTCGCGGTAAACCACCCTGAGTTGCACCTGGTGGATGGGTAGTTCATGATTCTCAGTCGCAGTTTGTGCCATTTGGCCATCACCTGGTCTATTCGCAGTCAAGTAAGGCCCTTGTAAAAAAGCCAACTACCTATAATTTTGCTCAGTATCTCCCTATTGAGATCTGTTTCTGGTTGCTTCCCGCCTACGTTGGGACGCACCGTGTGTTTTTAATATGGCTTTTTCAATGCGTGCACAAAAATTCAGCTGGTTTGGTTCGTGCTTTATTGGGGGTGTTTTATTCGTCGTTTTTGCCTCCGCGTGGTGGCTTCATCCGCAACATGTTATCTCGGGTTTTGCCGTGTCGGCTCCGTCCACTGATCCACTCGCTGCTGCAGCTCAGGTACCCTTTTACCGCAGTCGATTTGCCTCTTCTGATCTGGAAGAGTTCGTTCACTCCTCGTCGCTAGCGCCGCTTCCTTCTGGCGCGCTTATGGCGGTCTGGTTTGCCGGCTCACGAGAAGGCGCGGCGGACGTGCAGATTCGCGCTTCGCGTTACGACCCAAGTTCAGCAGAGTGGGGCGATGAGTTGGTACTCGCCACCCGTGAGTCCACGAGCAAAGCCACACAAAGACATATCCGCAAGTTGGGTAATCCGGTTATTGCCCTGGCTCCTGACAACCGACTTTGGCTGTTCTACGTATCTGTATCCATCGGCGGCTGGGCGGGGAGTGCGATCAATGCCATGTATTCTGATGATCTTGGCGAAAACTGGTCTTCACCCAAGCAATTGATTACCACCCCTTTTCTGAATATCAGCACGCTGGTGCGCAATGCGCCGGTGTTTCATAGCGATGGCACCATTGGCTTGCCGGTTTATCACGAGTTTTTAGGCAAATTTGCCGAGTACTTGTATATCAGTCCGGAAGGCGAGGTGGTGGATAAAAGCCGCATCAGCAAAGGCAATCATTCGCTACAGCCTACCGTGGTCACCATGGGTGAACAGAACGCTGTGGCGCTGATGCGTTACGCCGGAGAGACTCACCACAAGGTACTGGCCAGCCGCACAGACGATGGCGGGCAAACCTGGAGTGAGCCCTATGCAGTAGATCCGTCTAACCCCAACTCGTCTTTGGCAGCAGTTTCCATGCCGAATCACGGCTTACTGGTTGCCTTGAACGATCTTGAAGATGGCCGTTTTCGCTTACGGCTCATGGGCACCGACGCGGGTCTGGATTCCTGGAAACCAGTCATTGACCTGGATGAGTCGCCCGATCCGCTGGGGCATCCGTTTAGTCCTGAGGTGTATCGCGAGATCATCGGAAACAAGTTTCAGCTTTCAAGCGGGCCGAGGCGTCAGGCGCTGGTCGAGGAGTTTCTGACCAACCTGGATCAGCGTGTGTGCAGCGCCAATGGCTGTGACTTCGAGTATGAGTATCCTTATTTCATCAAGAGCGTCGACGGCCTCTATCACCTGGTTTACTCATGGAACAACACCTTCATTAAACATGTGACGTTCAATGAGTCCTGGTTGACGGGGCAATTATGATGGCTGATCTGTGGTTGTCGCATCTGACGTTGGCACTGCTTGCGTTTCTTCTTACGCCGGGCTTTGGTCTTGGCGCTGTATGGCAAGCTGTTCGCTTGATGGTATTGCTGTCCCTTAGCTTTGTACCTATAGAGGGCCTTTCGCTGGCCGCTTATACGCATAGTTTTACCGGCGATGCGGCGATCACTTCATTGGTCGCTCTGCTGTATTTGGCTGGGGTACGGGTTGGGCTTGTTCCGTGTATGGAACGGGCAAGGTCAATACAGATAGTCGTGGTGATGGCTGCGTTAGGACTTTTTCTCTATCCCGCGACGTTGGGGCTGTCCTACTTTGATCCCTATCGGTTGGGATACCAGCCGCGTCATCTGATCCTCTTTATTGGCGTGATCGCCTTCGCCTTGCTGGCGCTGGGTAACCGGCTGGGCGCTTGCATGCTCGGTCTTGCCACGCTGGCCTTCAGCCTGGGCTTTAAGTCTTCGCCCAACTATTGGGATTATCTGATTGACCCCTTCATCGCCTTGTATAGCTGCGTGGCTGTGACTGGCTACCTCGTCAGGATGGCTTGGATCGGCAAGTCTGCAAAACGTGACACCAGGCTGCCCGCCCAGGCTTGAGGCTTTGGCAGTGGTACTTTCTCTGTTTGATAGGTTGAGGTTTGCAATGATGGGTTGGCTTCACTCGCGGCGTTTGCATTACTGGTTTGGTGCGGTAGCGATTTTGTTTGTTGTGCTGGCAGTATTGCGGGGAGTGTTTTTTATTGGCTTCTCGGGGTTTGAACTCAGTGCATTGGGTGATGTTGATACGATTCCGGAGACCCTGGGTATAGGTTTACGCTTTGACCTTCGCCTGGCGATCCTGTTGATGCTGCCGGTTGCCGTGCTCACTTGGCTCCCCGTTTGGAACCTCACCCGCTCACGGGCTCTGCGTTGGCTGGCGCGGTTATACCTTGTGCTGGCCTTGGCCACGGTATTTCTGATCTACATTTTTGATTTTGGTCATTACGCCTATCTGGGTGTGCGTCTCAACGCGACCGCATTGCGTTTTCTTGAAGACGCGCAGATTTCCACCGATATGATCTGGCAAACCTATCCGGTTATCTGGATTACGCTCGGATGGTTGCTAGCGACCGCGCTGGTTAGTTGGTTGTTGCTGCGTCTTGAACGGGTAACGCTGGACCGCACAGCGAAACCGATTAGCCGTCTTTCGCTGGTCTGGGGAAGCGCCCTGATGGTCGTGTTGGTGTTCCTGGGTCTCTTGGGGCGGCTCGAGAATATTAATCTGGAAAACCCGGTGCCGCTGCGCTGGAGCGATGCTTTTTACTCGGGCGATAATCAGGTCGCAGCCCTGGGCTTAAATCCGGTGATCTTTCTTTACGACACCATGAAAGTGCCACATAAGCCCTATGACCGGGAACAGGTTGCCGCCCACTATGACGCGGTCAGCCGGTATCTGGGGGTTGATCAGCCTGATGCAGAGACGCTGAGTTTTATTCGTCATCAGGCTCCGCAGCCTTATGCGGTTGCCGGTAGCCAACCACCGAACGTGGTTTTTATTATGCTTGAGTCATTAGGCACCAGTGCGGTGGGCGCCTATGGCAACCCGTTGAACCCAACGCCCAACCTGGATCGCCTGGCCAAACAAAGCTGGTTTTTCGAGCACTTTTACGTGCCGGTTACCGGCACCGCAAAAACGGTGTGGGCCAGTATCTCAGGGGTGCCCGACGTCTCGCGTGAAGAGACCTCTACACGTAATCCGTTAATCACCCGCCAGCACAGCTTGATCAATGCATTAAAGGGCTACGACAAGTACTACATGATCGGCGGCAGCTCCGGTTGGGCCAATATGAACGGCCTGATTCGGCAGAGCATCGATGGTGTGCAATTACTTGAGGAAGGCGATTGGAACTCGCCTTTGGTGGATGTGTGGGGTATTTCGGACCTGAGTCTGTTCAAGGAGAGCGATCACATCTTGCGCGCGCAGGCTAGCGGCAAGCCGTTCTTTGCCTATATCCAGACTGCCGGCAATCATCGGCCGTTTACTATTCCAGCGGAAAACGACGGCTTTGAGGTGCGCGACCTGCCACTGGAAGAGGTGCAGAACGCAGGTTCGCGCACGCTTGAACAATACAATGCCGTGCGCCTGCTGGATTTCAACATCGGCCGCCTGATGGAAATTGCTAAAGAGGGTGGTTGGTACGACAACACAATCTTTGTGATGTTTGGCGACCACAACACGCGCATCAGCCAAATCCCTCACCTGCCGCCCGCCTTTGAAAAACTGGGGCTGGAGAGTAACGCCGTGCCTATGTTGATCCATGCACCCAAACTGCTGCAGCCAAAAGTGATTGAAGAGGCCGTTGGCCTAGCCGACCTCTTGCCAACCGTGTTGGGTATGGCGGGTATGGCATTTGATAACGGCGCGATGGGTCGTGATATTCAACAGCCGGCACCAGAGGGCGAGCGCGTGGTCCCGCTCGTGCTGCGAGAGGGTACGTTCCCGCTGATCGGCGGAGTGACCAAAGAATTTCTGCTGCAGATGCAGCACGATGGCACCCAGCCGACCTTGCATGACCTGGCATCGCAAACACCCTTGGACGATGTGGCTGACCAGCATCCTGAGGAGTTTAAGCGCATGGAAGAGTTGACGCGCGGGCTGCATGAGGCCTCGCGCTTGATGCTTTACCAGAACGTTCGAAAGGATTGATTCGCCCAGCGGAGGACTGGGGGCTTGAGCCTTCAGCCCTCTGTTGGTGTTTGCCAACCGCTTTGCCCTGGTTGTGACTCGCATGCGCCCAGCAAGTCTTGCCAGGCCTGCGTGTGCTTTGTCAGCGCAGCCTGATACTCCTTCCAAAGACTGTTTTGTTCGCCGGCCAGGCGATCCAGCGAGTGTGCGGTGGCATCTGGAATGTTGGGCACCGCGCGCAGTGCAATCACAGCCTCGGCCCAGGGCTGCCCCAGCCGTTGTAGCTGCGCCAGGTAGGGTTGGATCTCACCGGCATAAAACAGTACAAACACGTTCAGTAGAATCTTTGAGCGGGCAGAGGGCGCCTGCATGGGGCAAAGCAGTCGAGAGTCTGTCGCCTGCAGCATTTGTGTGGCTTGTTGCAGGCCGTGGGTGGTTTGCGCAAGGCTGGTGATCAGTTGACTGCTGCGCTGGCTTTGCTGCAGCGCTTGTAACAGTGCATCAATGTGGGCTCTGTCTGGCGGTAATTGCTGGGGTAGTGCAGCGCCAATTTCAGTCAGCTTTCTCAACGCTGCAACGGCGTCCTGATCTGTTATTTGGCTGCTACTGATGGGTAACGGTTGATTGGCAAAGCGCAAATAATCTTCAAACTCCTCGCTGGCGTTCAAAGCATTCCAGTAGGTGGCAGACAGGGTGGCACGTTTGCTGGCTGCGAGGGCGGTCAGTTGCTCGCCAAGCGCTGGTTGATCATCTTGCTGGTTGAGCAGGGTGGTGCAATGTTCCAGCGCCCTCAGCAACTCGCCATCATAGGCAAGCCGGTGGCTCCAGGGCATTACCTTACCCAGTACGCTGTTGCGTTCGCTGATGCGTTGCTGCAGCAGGCGGCAGTCGTTGGTATCCACAATCAGATCGAGCAGGCTAATACGCAGTGGCGGAATATCGATCATTCGCTCGCGGCGCGCAGGGAAGCGGTAATCGGCGAGTTGGTCGGGCTCGAATGGCTGCCATTGCTGCTGCAGTACGCGTGCAATCCGGTCGAGGTAGTTCTGCATTTGCCGCTCAGCCTCAGGCGCGCGCTGACAGCCTGCTAATGTAAGCAGCAAAACTAGCAGTAGAGTAACGGGCGTGTGGCTCGGGAATGCAGGCATGCGGGCAGTATGCCACGCATGCCGCTACAACTGGATCAGTGGGTGGCGCTATACGGGGTGCCCGTTGACGACAGCAGCGGACGTAGTTTTTCGCGTTTACCCACAACCGATAGACGCAGCCCGAGGAACAACGCCGCGCTACTCAGGCCGATGATCAACCCCATCCAGAAGCCCGCCGGGCCGCGCGGTGGGCCAAGCCAGTCGCTGATACCCAATACGTACCCGGCAGGCAGGCCGATCAGCCAATAGGCAATCATGGTCAGCAGCATCGGTATGCGGGTGTCTTGAAAGCCCCGCAATGCGCCCGCACAGGCAACCTGGATGGCGTCTGAAAACTGGTATAGCGCAGCCAGTACAAAGAGGCTTGCGGCCAACTCGATGACTTGTGCGTCCTGGGTGTATAGCAAGGGGATTTGCGCAGCAAAAAAGTACATGCCGGCCGCCGCGATGGTGGCAAAACCCAGTGCAACCACCGTGCCCACCTTAGCGGCGAAGAGTGCAGCGCGCGCTCCGTTCCGTCCCAGGTTGTGGCCCACCCGGACTGTAATCGCGAGCCCAAGACTAAATGGCACCATAAAGGCCAATGAGGAAAAGTTGATCGCTACCTGATGGCTGGCGACCACGATCGCGCCCATGCCGCCAATCAATAGGGCAATCACACAGAACATGCTGGTTTCTGCGAATAGCGCGATACCGATAGGTAAGCCCAAGCCGAACAATTCGCCCTGGATGCGCGCCTTGGGCCAATCGAAACGATCAAATAATCCGCACTCGCGGTAAGTCGGTGAGCGCTTGAGGTGAATCAACAGGCAGAGCAGCATCGACCACATCACCAAGGCCGTGGCGACCCCGCAACCCACGGCGCCCATGGCCGGAAAACCGAGTTTGCCGTACACCAGTACATAATTGGCGGGTACGTTGATCGCCAGACCGATAAAGCCGACCAACATCGCTGGTTTGGTTTTCGAGAGGCCGTCAGATAAACCGCGTAAGGCGAGCATAATGCCCACTGCCGGAAAGCCGAGCGAGATAGCCAGCAGATAGTCCAGGGTGGTCGGAATCAGCTCATCGCCGATATTCATCACTATCAGAATCGGACGCGTCAGATTCAGAAACACTGTGCAGGCCAAGCCGATGAAGAGCCCAAGCCAGACGCCCTGACGCACTAACGGCCCGGTGTCGGCCAGGCGACCAGAGCCGCTGCTGGCGGCGACCTTGGAGGTGATAATCATCATCACCCCGGTAAGAAATAGCAGGGTGGGAATCCAGAAGGAGTTGCCCAAGGCGACGGCGGCCAGGGCTTCGGCGCTGACGCGACCCGCCATGGCGGTATCCACAAAGCCCAGCAGAGTGTGTGACAGCTGGGCCGCCACGATAGGCAGCACGAGTACGATCAGCGCCCGCAACTCTGTTAGAATGCGCGGCCCGTTGAAGCGAGATGGTCTGCTGATCATTACCGAGTGTGCCTTGGGGAAAAGCGCTTCATCCTATCAACTTGCCAACTATTGTCTACCAGCCGATGCAGCATCATTGCGACGATCTTGTAAGCCTGTTTGACCGCTGTTTTGCGGTTGATTTCAATACCCGGTTAGTGGGCGGCAACCCTGAGCCTGAATACCTGCCGGCGGATGTAAACAATAGCGCTCATCGTATTTTATTTACCCGTGATTACTTCCGCAGCGCGCTGCATGAAACGGCGCATTGGTGCGTGGCTGGCGCAGATCGACGCTTGCTGCCGGACTTTGGTTATTGGTATGCACCCGACGGCCGCACGGCGGACCAACAAAGGGTGTTTGAGCAGGCAGAAGTAAAACCGCAAGCGCTGGAGTGGATATTCTGTGCTGCCAGCGGGCACCGTTTTGACGTGAGTACCGACAACCTGAGTGGCGAGGCGACGGATTCGGAGCCTTTCCGCGCCAAGGTGCATGCCCAGGCGTTGGCGTATCTGGATGCTGGCCTAGCCGAACGTCCCCAGCGCTTTGCTTTAGCCTTGTTAGCTTTTTATCGGCCTGATATGCAACTGAATGCCCAGCTGGTTATCTGAGTGACTGCACCGGCGCGGCATGCATTAAATCTTATCAACGTCTGTTGCAGTCATTAACGCGGCAATAGCCTTCGTTTTAAAAACCGATAACTGATGGGCGAACAATGGACTACAAAGCGTACGAGTGGCGAATTGCTTTCAGCCTGGTTGTATTGTTGATCCTGATTCAACTGGCAGGTTTTTTTTCGATGTTGCAGTCCAACCGCGCCATCGCGATTAGCGCGGTGGAAGTAGAACTGCAAACGGCCAGTCAGGTGGTGACTCGTTTGCTGAAATTGCGTCAACAGCAACTTGCTCAATCAACCGCTGTACTCGCGGCTGATTATGGCCTGCGGGAGACGCTATCAAGCGGTGATCGGCCCACTATCGAGTCGATGCTCGATAATCACGGCAAACGCATCGGCGCCGATCTAGGCGTGGTGCGTGGCCTTGAAGGACGGCTTATTGCCAAGGTAGAACCGGGATTGGACGAGTCGCCCGACGATTTGGATACGCGAAGACTGGTGAGTGAAGAGGGTGGTATGCATATCGAAAGTGCCGACTCTGATGGACAATCCGCCTTTCAGTTCGCCACCGTTCCGGTCATGACGCCACGCCCGAGTGCTCAACTGACGATGGGGTTCGCCGTAGATGAGGCCTTCGTCAAGGACCTCAGCGAGTTGAACGGCTTGGGGGTCAGCGTGTTATCTCGGGGTAAGGAGGGCGACTGGCAAATGCTGGCCAGCACGCTCGATGGCGACCAGAATAATTCGTTAGCCCAGCTTTTGCCCGCTCAACCGGACGAGCAAGTACTGAGCGGCCAGCTGCATGGGGAAAAATATCAATTGCTCGCGTTGCCATTGTCTGAGACCCAAGGTGCCGATTTGCAATTGGTGCTTAGCGTGCCGTTGCAACGCGCCATGGCGCCTTATCAGCGGATCGAGAAAGTCATCGCGGCGCTGATTTTGGTTGGCTTGGTGCTCTCGGCTTTTGCCGTGCAATTAGTTATCCGGCGTTTGGTCGCGCCGCTGAATGCGATGGCGCACCTGGACAGCCTGACAGGGCTGCCCAACCGTCGAGTGCTGGATATGGCATTGCGCCAGGCGGAGTGGGCACGCCAATCCCGGGCCATCCCTTACAGCCTGTTAATGATAGATCTGGACCGGTTTAAGTTACTTAATGATAGTTTCGGCCATGCTGCCGGTGATAAGGCGTTGCAGGTAGTCGCAGAACGGCTGCTCGCGTCAGTAAATAAAACGGACATCATTGCCCGCCAAGGGGGCGATGAATTTGCCGTGTTGCTCAATTGCACCGATCAGCCAGCTGCCGAGCGCGTTGCTAACACTATCCTGAAGGCGCTGGCAGCTCCCATCGACTACACCGGGGAATCACTGGATGTGGGCGGTAGCATCGGTGTTGCGGTCGCGCCGCCGGGTGAGCCATTACCGGCGAGACAGCTTATGATTTTGGCAGATAAGGCCATGTATGAAGCCAAGCGCAGCGCGAAAGGCTTTGTAACCACTCGCGCTTAGGCTGATAGCTGTGAGGGACGCACAGCGCCAGTCAGGCAAGCTGGCGTGCCTCATGCTCGGCGCCGGCCGCACTGTGATGCTGGCCCTCTGCGAAAAACCCCAGCACGGCATTGCGCGTCTGGCCCCACGCCTCGCGGCTCTCCATATCTAAAAAATGCCCCGCGCCGCGGACCGTTGCATAGCTGCAATCGGCTAAATAACGGCTGAAGTGGCGAGCGTCTGTTGGGCTGGTATAACGATCCAGGTCGCCGTTAACGAACAAGAGCGGCACATTGATGTTCGCACTGCCTGTCAGGTAGCAACGTGTGTCCTGCGTGAGCACCTGGCTCACGTGAAAGGCCATTTGCTGATACTCATGCTCATCCAGGCTGATGATGTGTCGGAAGTTGTAGCGTTTGATCAGCGAGGGCAGGTGCTCGCCAATCGTTTCGTTCAACAGCAGCCCCAGTTGGCGGCGCTCGCTATTGAGCAGCAGATCAATGCCCGATTCAAGATAGTTGCGCATCGCGCTGTTGATCAGCGGCGAGAAGGCCATGATCACCGCCTTGCGAATGGTCGGTGGGCGCTGCGCCAATGCCAATAATGCCGAGGCGCCGCCCCACGAGAACGACAATAAGTGATCGGCCTCAAAGTGAGCGATCAGCTCCAGCAGTATGCCGGCTTCCTGCTCCTTGGTAATCGGCCGCTGGTTGGCGTTGTAGTGCTTGGATTCACCCGAGTAGGGCTCATCAAACAGCACCACATTGAAATGCGGTTGTAAAAAACGCACGGTCTGTGCGAAGGCGGCCATGGTCGCAAGCGAACCATTGACCAGAATAACGGTGCCCTGTGGAGCAGGGCTGGCGTAGTAATGCGTGTGTATGCGGAACAGCCCTAAAGCTTCAACCACCTGGTGTTCTGGTTTCATATTCCCTGTCTCCGGTCTTGGCTAGACACGCCAATAGCGGCGCGTCATACAGGGCAGTTATTGGCAAAAAAGGCCTAAAGAAACTCAACGCGCCAAGGCATCGTCCGGTGCAGACAATGTTATTTATGGTTATGGCGACAGGGTGGTGAGGACAGTCTCGGGAGCAGCACAATGGGCGTTGTGCGGGTTGTCCGTTGACTCAGGCAGGTCCTGCAAAAGAGGGGTGGTGCCCCTCAGGAAACGCTTAGAATAATGTTTTGACCGCCAAGTCACATCCGGACTTGTTGCGTTCAGTAAAGCAGCGCGTGTGAGTCAGTGCAAGCGCATTCTTACAGTTTATTTACGGCCTGACGCAGCCCGGCTGGACAGCCCGCCAAGCACCGCTGACAATGCCCTCAAACCTCGATTCCGGAAGCTGCTACATGCGTATTGTTGCCGACGAAAACATCCCCCTGTTGGACGCCTTCTTCGCGGATAAAGGCGAGATTAGCGTCTACCCTGGCCGCGAGATTCGGCGCGAGCACTTAATACAGGCCGATGCGGTGCTGGTGCGTTCGGTTACCAAGGTGAACCCTGCGCTGCTCGCCGGCACGCCGGTGCGTTTTGTTGGCACCTGCACCATAGGCACTGACCATCTGGATCTGCCGGGGTTGCAAGCGTCGGGGGTGCAGGTGTCCAGCGCACCCGGTTGCAACGCGCGCGGCGTAGTCGAGTACGTACTGAGTTGTTTGCTCACGCTATCCGAGCGCACCGGCAAAGCCTGGCGCTCACAGCGCGTCGGTATCATTGGCGTGGGTGAGGTTGGCGGGCGTTTAGCGCGCACGCTGCAAGCGCTGGGAGTGGATTGCCTGCTCTGCGATCCGCCGCGCGCCGAGCGTGGCGAGGGCGGTTTTGTGAGTCTGGATGAGTTGCTGGCGCAGGCCGATGTGATCAGCTGCCATGTGCCGCTGCAGCAAAGCGGGCCACACGCCACACGCCATCTGCTGAATGCCGAGCGCTTAGCCAATCTGGCGCAGGGCACCTGGCTGATCAACAGCAGCCGTGGCCCGGTAGTCGATAACCAGGCGCTAGCTGCGCTCTTAACCCAACGGCCCGATCTGCAAGTGGCGTTGGATGTGTGGGAGCACGAACCGCAGGTTGATCTGGAATTGGCTCGCCTGTGCGCGTTAGCCACGCCCCATGTTGCCGGTTACAGTCTGGATGGCAAGCTGCGCGGTACCGAGCAGATATACCAGGCGTTTTGTGCTCACTTTCAACTGCCAGCAACACTCAGCTTGACCGAGCTGGCACCCACGTCAGGATTGGCGAATTTAAGTTTGGATGAGCAGACACCAGCAGCCTGGGCGTTGGCCCGCGCGCTTCGTTGGGTATACGACGTACGCGATGACGATGCGCGCTTTCGCGCCGCCATGTTGAGTTTGCAGGAAGATCAGATTGCGAAGGTGTTTGATCAGCTACGCAAGCACTACCCGCTGCGGCGGGAGTGCTCACATCTGCAACTAGGCTGGTCGAATAACCAAGCCTTGCACGCAGACTGGTTAGCGGCGGGCTTTAGTGGCTAGCCTGGCGGGGCGCCGCCACCCATTGGCGCTCCAGTACATTACAGGCGTGTTGAACCATCTGCTCGGTAATAGCAATTTCGCGGCCCTGCTCATCAAGCAGGTAACCACCGGTGCAAGACGACGGATGGATCAGAATTTCGGCACTTTCACGGCAAGTCTGCAAGGCATGTACACTCATGGTTATCTCCCATTATGGTGTCGCTGAATCGTGTCGCTGAGTCCGCTGGCTACCCCTCCCGGTAACCAGCTAAACGCAGGATATGGCAATGGCATGACGGCTTTGTTACAGCAACACAGGCCGCCTGCGCAATAACGCCACAGCGGCAACACGCACTGCATAAACAGACAAAACGGCTATTCGAAATGCAATCAGGTTTCAGGTTAGGTCTCATCATCAATCCCATCGCCGGCGTAGGCGGGCAGGCGGCGCTTAAGGGCTCCGATGACGTAGCGGAACAGGCGTTGGCGCAAGGCGTGCTACCGCAGGCACAACGCCGAGTCGCCGTCGCGCTGGAGCAACTGCTACCGCTGCGCGACCAACTGCAACTCTTTGCCGCGCCCGGCGCCATGGGCAGCGATCTGTTAACTGAGCTGGGTTTTGAGCATCAGGTGGTCGGCGAGCTAAGTGACCCAAACCAGACCAGCGCTGAAGACACCGAGCGCTGCGCCGCTGCCCTGCAAGAGACCGGCGTAGACCTACTGCTGTTCGCAGGCGGCGACGGCACCGCCCGTAATATCTGTAACCAGATAAGCAGCAATCAGTTGGTACTCGGCATTCCGGCAGGCGTAAAGATTCACTCGGGCGTGTACGCCGTAAACCCACGCGCCGCCGGTGAGTTGGTCGCGCTACTGATCAAAGGCGATCTGGTGCGTCTGCGTGAAGCGGACGTGCGCGATATAGATGAAACCGCCTTCCGTCAGGGCCAGGTCAAAACCCGCCACTACGGCGAACTATCAGTGCCGGAAGAAGGCCGCTTTGTGCAGCAGGTAAAGCAGGGCGGGCGAGAAGTCGAAACCATGGTGCTAGACGACATCGCCGCTTGGCTGCAGGAAGAACAAAGCGAAGAAACCGGCTGGATACTCGGCCCCGGCTCAACCAACCTCGGCCTGCTCGACGCTATGGGGCTACAAGGCACACTGTTGGGCGTAGACGTACTACGCGGCGGCGAACTGCTGCTGCAAGACGCTACCGAGCAGCAACTCTGGGCACTAGTGGAACAGGGCGGCGACTGGCGCATACTGGTCACCGCCATCGGCGGCCAAGGCCACATTCTCGGCCGCGGCAACCAACAACTCTCACCCCGCATCATCCGCGCGGTAGGCCTCGACAACCTGTTAGTCGTCGCCACCAAAACCAAACTCACCACCCTAGATGGCCGCCCGTTTCTAGTTGATAGCGGCGACGCTGAACTGGACCAACAACTCACCGGCCTGCGGCGCGTGCTCAGTGGTTACCGGGAAGAGATGCTGTATCCGGTAAGTTGGAAGGCGGAGTAGGGCAGAGATGCGGCGCTATGAAGATTTGCTTTACCGCACATCCTCATGGCGCTATTTTGGCTTCACGGCTGTAAGCCAGTAAGCAGGAGCCCAAGGATGGCGCGCAGGACTACCCCAATACCCAACCAACTAAGCACAGCTTCAGCCTTAACGGGTCTGATGCTCCTTCGCGTGTGCGCTGTTCACGGCCCAAATGGCCTCCAGTCCGTAATCAAACAATACCTATACTGCTTGGGATTGAACGCTGGCGGGTACCAGCTTTCCACCCTGAATATGCTTACTGACATGCCATACAGGTTTATTGGATTCACGAAATGTGGAAGTCACGCGAATACGTATGGGGTTGGGTGATTATATTCAAATTATTGAATTTAAAGATATTTTTCATAATGTGCCGGCGGCGAGGAGCGTTGATATGCGGAAGTCACTAATATGCAATCATAAAGCCGGCGGTCCACTTAGCTGTTAGGCTCATATGAATAATCCCGGCGACCTTGAGTTACGCGCTGTTGCGCAAATATCGCTCACAACACACATAACTCCAAGGGTTAGAAGTATATCGCTTGATGTAAATTACGATATGAAAGAAATTTTCTTCCGTGCGTATACCGACGGAAATTTACCCGAATCCGCACACGAAGCCCTAATGTGCGCACTAACCGAAATCAGCGGGTTCTACCCCGTTACTGCGGACACTCTTGAAAAGAGGCACAATGTGCCAAAGGAGTGTTCATGTCCAAACGCAGAAAATACAGCCCTGAATTCAAGCGCGAAGCCATCGCGCTATCTCGCCAGCC
>Ga0207907_100140_pt1 | contig 42593 bp, 40 predicted proteins | sample LinPmetageLP52_FD_184062 | JGI IMG/M metagenome (GOLD analysis project Ga0207907, IMG submission 184062) | Marine viral communities from the Subarctic Pacific Ocean - LP-52 (SPAdes) | ecosystem: Environmental > Aquatic > Marine > Oceanic | place: Pacific Ocean | collected 2011-08-26
CCAGGTATTCAGTATGCCGTGATCTTAATGTCGGTGAAGCGGCCGTCCGCCGCTGGTTACAGCAGTATGACGCTGAGCGGTGTGGGCAGCCTGGAATAGGTAAGCCCTTGACGCCTGAGCAACAGCGTGTTCGGCAGCTTTAGGATCTGCCTTTGCTCCGACGCCAGCGCTTTGCGTCTCTCGTGGATAATACTCAACTTTCTTTTTTGTACTGGTCAATCCAGTGGCGCATAGCTGTGGGCCCAATATCCAATGCGTCACAGGCTTCGGTAACGGAGTAGCTTTAGTTTAGTATCAGGTCCACCGCTTCGAATTTGAATTCCGGGGTAAATGCTCGACGTTGATTCTAAATAGACACCTCATTCATGGCGCTACTATAGCGCCTCTATGGAGTGTCCGGATTCATTCAGCCACTACACATCGACAGTTACTAAGCTTGCAGGGTGCCTATGTGCCCCATCTGAGGCAGTACTCAAATTAGCTGCTCACGCATTTATGACCAAAACCAAGTGGGCGCGATTTGGGCACAAACTGGGCACTGACGATTTTAAAGGGTTTGCTCGTGGTTTGAGCTAGATGTCATGAGATTCATCAGCTGTCTGACTCGAAATTGAGTGCTAGCTGATTGGGGCAGGGATCGGCTTGTGAATTTGTCGATTTAGAGGAGGTGTAAATTGTTGATTTATAACGAGATGGTGCACCCGACTGGATTCGAACCAGTGACCCCCGCCTTCGGAGGGCAGTGTCGCCTAGCGGCGCTAAGCGTCATTAAGCTGTATAAATTAGTGTAAGTCAAGCATATCAAGGCTTTCAAGCGATTTCACCATTTTCCGATTAGGCACTAACGTAGTCGTTTAATCACATTCTCTGTGGGGAGGTAGCGCGTCATGGGCTCAAGCTCACAGGTCGTTATGATTCATATGTTGAAGAATAATGAGTATCGCCTAAAATGGACCGACCTGAATATTTGATACTTTTCACCTCGGAAATGGCCTTCCGATAAGGGCGAAGCGTTGGGCTCCATCTACTTTTTTCTAGAAGCAATTTGCGCTTGGAAGTCATTGACTCTGCTGTGGCTGGTAGTAAAAACCTCCAATTATTGGCAAGCACAGGCGTTACGAGCGAAGGCTAAGAATTTAAAAATCCACGCTTCAAGCCTGCTTGGAGGTAATCCATTATGGCGTCATATAAAAAGCTACAGTTGAGCCATCTGTACCCCCACTCTGCGATAGTTTCAGCGGTGGAGGCGTCTCTAGAGCTCGATGACCAGATGAATTTAAAGCAGTTCAGCGACGATATGCTGAACACGCTGCAGCAGTTGCAGCCAGCGCATGTCGTGCAGGCAGAGTCAGGGCTGTTAGAGCTGAAGAAGTACCATTTTTTTGCAGGTTGGCATCTGTTTCATGAGTTGCGCAGACGCGGCATGACTACGATTTACGCGGTCGTCCATCAAGCACCCTTAGCTGATATTGAAGAGCGGGCAGTGATGGCTGAATTGGGCATGTCTAGCCTTGTTGGTATTAATGAATGCTACCAAGCAAGCGCTTTCCAGTTGTTAAGAAAGCACGAGTTGCTATGGCCGAAAATTTTCTCTGGTGACCGGCCGCGCACACCGGCTACCGCGCTTGAAAGCCTTTGCGGCATATCGCGATCTGCTGCACAACGCATCGCCGCGCCAATAACTCCTCCGTCAAAACCAAGCTTGCTCGAGGAAATGCTGTCCAAGCAATCTAAGGGCAATAGCTAGTGATAAACGCGCTTTTCACAATAAGGCAAGATCCCACTACCATCGGTGCGCTCGTACAGAGAGCCAACCGAATCCTGATTAAATTCACCGAGAATGCTGACAACGGTACGACGCTGATACATCTCGCGCAGAAACACATTACCGACAAAACAATAGGCGATAGGCCTGCCGAAGATCAAAAGCTGTTACAGACCCTTGAGTCGTTGCGAGGAGATAAGAAAATTTCTGAAGCTCAAGCTGAGGCTTTTTTATGCACACCAGCGGACACGCTCGAGCTGCAAAGTTTTCAGGCTGTAGTGTTACTCGCTGCCCTGGAGCACCACAAGCGTTTCGGTAAACCTGAAAGACCATTGAGAGCCATGATGGTATTTCGCCTGTTGTATGAGGATCGAACAAAATCCCAAAAGCGATTACGTGCCATAGAAGTTGATAAATATCTAGCTGTTGCTTGGCACTCTGTTGAGGAAATCGTGTCGAGAATTGACCTGATTTTCGAAGAGCTGTCCGACGACAGCTTGAGCTATGCTCATCAACGACTGATGCCGGTACGGCGGATCCTTAGAGACCTGATTGCAGAGAGTTTGGAAAACCTCCGCACGTCCAGCTCCAGCAGTGGGGAAGCGGTAATTGATGCGTATAAGTTAGCCGCTGGGCATGAGAAGCCGACAGGTTCATTAAGAACGGGAGATACGAATCAGGCTATTGAATCTTACGGCGATTTCGGTAGCTATCCCGACGTCGCATCAGCGGCGGAGCCGGACCAGCTGCATGGCGACGATGTGGCCGAGACAGAGGACACTCCCGCCTATATCGAGCTGTCTGCTCAGCCGATCCTCTCGGATACTACACAAGATCCATCAGAGCGCCGCGCGGACAACCAAACGTCCGGTGTATTTTTGGCGACACAGTTTGAAAGAAGCGCCCCAGCCAGCCTACGTAGATCGCACGTCCTGAGTGCTGTGCATGCGAAAACCGTTGCTGGCAGCATTGAAAGGCGTGAAAAACGGCTGATATGCCTTACTAACAGGTTAAGCAAATATGAAACTGAAATACTGATTTCGGAGCTCAAAAGCCGTATGCAGCAGTGCGACGCTTCATACATGCTGTACTTAGCTTTAGCAACGGGTCGAAAGCCTGCGAAACTTCTACAAGCTAGGCCGGTAGCTGTTTACAGGGACTTTCAGGAGGTAGGAAGTGGATACTTTCTCGGGACACAGGAAATTTATTGGCTGTATCGTCAAGCATTGCCAGCCCATCGGCTGCCAAAGAGCCACCGATCGCTGCTTGATCAGCAACAAACCCCTGTAGTACTTCCAGTGCCGTGCAGCGCGGAGGTGATGCGTCGCCTCCCTGAAACGGACAGTCAAGAGCTTGAGCTTCAAGCTGAAGTGCTTCTCAAAAAGATCAATAAAGCGAACTCAACCAACCTGTCGATTGGGAAAATCGCTGATCACTTGGCTAATTTTCTGCATCATCAGGGAGTAGACGATGTTCTTATTGCTCTCATTACCGGAAACCCGGACATCCAGGAAGCAGGGCTTTATTACACTCAGTATGACTCCGTTTCCATCTACAAGGCATATCAAAGGTACCGGGAAAAGGAGCTGCGGGCTGAAACTCAGGATCCCATTGAGAGCAAGGTCGCGCTTGGCGGCTCACAGCTTGTAGTCACAGAGAATGCAGTTACTGGTATTTTCGATCATCTACAAAAAAACGTTCAGGCATTACAAGGCCAAGGCTGGGATAAGGTCCATTACGGTTATGTGATGTACGTGCTCCATTTACTTAATTTCACTACCGGTCATCGTCCCGTTCGAGATCCCTTTGATGACATAGAGCACATCGACCTTATCAGTAAAAAAATCTTCATTTCAGATAAAGAGTCGAGATTAACAACCAGCTCTGCACGAACCCTAGTTTTGCCAGATATAGCTGTGACTCAGATCGGACTCTACATAGAGCACCTAGAAAAACTGCATGTACAGATGCAAAGCTTATCTCCTGAATTTGCTCAACAGGTCAGTAGCGTTCTGAATGGCAAGAGCCCGCTTTTCTTCTTGATAGATAGGGGGAGTGCGATTGACGATATCCGCATGGCTCAGCTGTCACCTAAGAGTGTTGTGCATTTCTGGTCCGGTGTTTTAGATCTGCCACCCAACTGGCACCGCCATTTTTTGCGTACCTATTTGTCGCAGCAAAAAATGGTTTCTGGGGAGTCGATTGATACCTGGATGGGGCACGCTAAGCCCGGGCAGGAGGGCCTAACTCGGTATAGCGGTATGAGCATTAAGTCTCTCGAGACGATTGCTCTCAAAATCGAGCAACTTTGTATAAAACTGAAAATCATTCCCCTTACCAGTCAAGGTCGTTCCGATGGGTAGACCTATGTATGGCTCGGCAATGCGGGCTGAAAAAGGTAAATCTAAGTTATCCAGTGCCGAAGCACAGGTGCTGAGCAATATGGCCAGCATGATCGCTGCCCACTTACCTGCACTATCAGAAAAGCCTGTGAATAGTGAGGAGTTTAATACCCAAGTAAAGAACTTTCAGGGCTTCCTCCGGACGGAGTATCAAGACAGCACAAGACTCCGGATTGCTTACCATGCATTGGCTAGCTACGTAGCAACGGGCAACGAGAAGGGTTGGTGGCAGCTGGACATACCGTCGATGATCGCCAGGATCCCTCGAACCACTAGCAGCCGTAGTCAAAAAAACTTCAAGGCAGGAGTTAATGCAGGGAGGTTCTACGAAAGCTGGCTACAAAAGTTAGCTAATGAAAAACACTCGCCCGACCTTAAAGTCAGGCTTGCAGACGTGCTCATTTCTGCAGTTTTTTACGGTGGTCTGGCGAATCCACGGGCGGTTACCAGTCTTGCAAATCTGCTCGTCAGCGAACCGAAGCCTTTACAGATTGCCGATGGTCATACTGCCTATGTCTGGATAGATTTGGTCTTAAGTGGAGGTAATGACCCTCTGAATGATAGGGTCTCTTCTGAGAGCGGCACGAGTTGGCAAACACTTCAGCGTTTTTATCCAGACAACCGAACACTCGCTCAGCTTTTAAAGCTCCAGCACATAAAGATTCATAAAACTTCAGAAAAACTCGAAGTGCTAGATCAACCGAGCGTCTGGGCGATTATCGAGAGCAGAATGGCTAGCCGCTCTCAAAAAAAGTCAATCATTAGCTTAGGTACCTTTTGCCAAGGGGCCCAAACGATAACAGAGACATTACCTGGTGTTGAGCTTCCACAGGCATTGCTAGAGTGTGCAGCGGGTCGTGTGGGTTCGGTGTCACTACCGCCGAAGTTTGTACAGAATTGGCTTCTGAAAAGCTTCGACGAAAATACCCCGAATACGTTCTCTTTGAGTGATGTGCAAATCGTATCGAAAAGTAGCCTAGCAACGGGTGCACCAGAGCGGGTAATACTCAAGCATCCCGAACATGTTGGCGGCATAACGCCCGTGGATGTTGTGATTAAGAAAGCTCGTGAAGCTTTGCAGTCAGAGGTTTCTGGAGAAAAGAACACACCGGCCCGAGCTATAAAGCGGTTGCAGGAACTACGCAATCAGGCACTCTCCTTCAATGCCGCCATTCTGGTTGACTGGCTTCTCGATAGGCTTATATACCGAAAAATCAAGGTCTCTTCAGCGCGGCGTTATTTCTCTGCTCTCGCTCGTCTGTGGCTGTTTCATACAAATGAAGCTGACATCGACGACATGGATGAGAACGAGCTCGAACAAATATATCGGCAGATACTCACGTTCAAGCCTGGGGATGAAGTCTCGTCGCAGAATTACCTTCAGGGTCGTTTGCAAGACTTGCACGGATTTGCATGCCAGTCGGATCAGTACGGCCTACCAGATTTAACAAGTTATTTTGAGTGCGTGGGCGATACACAAAAGCAGTCACAGGTAAGGGCAGGGTTCATCCCGGAACACAATTACCAAGGCATGCTTCAGGGTATTCAGAACCTGACGGGCGTAGATCGAGACACGAAGGAAGGTCTTTCGGTGCTTCTGATCCTGGCATACCGCACCGGAATGCGGAGAGGGGAGTTGCTCAAGCTGAGGCTTTCTGACATTGAAAGGTCTGATGAGCACTGGCTCTACGTTGTGAGCAATCGATACGGAAACAATAAAACAGACTCGGCACGTCGAAGAGTCCCCGTTTATCTGCTGCTACTACCTAGTGAGCTAGAAAGGTTTCGTCATTACGTGTACCAACGCGGCACACAAAATAAGAATCACGTAAGCACACTGCTTTTTTCAGAATCACATGCGGTGACGGTTCCTCACAGCGGGACCATGGTTTCAGGTCTGACAAAAGCTCTTTTAAGCTTCCAAGGTCTGGACGAACTCTCCTTTCATCACCTCAGGCACAGTACTTTGACAACCCTATTCATTGTAATGGAGGAATCCCCTGACTTGATTGAAGCACTGACCGGATACAGTCGAGAGCAGGCTAAAAGAATACGGTCAGAGTTGTTTTGCTCAAACCCGATGTGTGACCGAGATAAGTACAGTGCGCTTGCTGGTCTTGCCGGGCACCTATCACCCGATACGACCTTTCTGTACTACATCCATGAGACAAGTCTTTTTATCTGGAGGAGGCTTACAAAATACGACCCAGTGCTCGAGAAAGAACATATCTCTAGTCTAAGTGGGCTTTCATCTCAGACGATAAATACTCATTTTAAGGATAGTGGCATCGCCGTCAGGTTGTCAGCCTTGCGCCCCGAAATTCTTAAACGGCTTGCGCCGATGTCCCGAAGATTCCAGTCGAGCGATATAGGCACTATGGCAGCTGAGGCTTTTCAGTACGCATCACCAAAACCGAGGGCTACAGTTCTTGATTGCTACACAGTTCTTCGCGATCTTGAGGGAGGTGACCCTATCTCGACGCTTTGTGTGCGTTATTCCATTGATAAAACGAAAATAAAAGGGTGGCTGGAAGCGGCGACGCAAATACAAAATCTAGTAACCAAAGCTGGGAATCGGCGACATTTTCCAAAGCGCATGAGCTCAACCGCTATCGGGATCCCACTAGCGCCCATAAGGCCTCAAGATAGGGCTACAGCGAAGGAAACTGACAGAGTGATCTCGCTTTTGCGAGACGCATTCGGGAAAGATAAGGGAGCCATTAGGTGGTGTATCGATTACTGGAAAAAAAACACCAGCCAAACGAAGCAGGGCATACGATTTACCTGCTTGGATGATGCAGAAAAATTCATCAACTCACTTGAGAAGGTCATACCTAAAAGGCGCTGGGAATTAAATATTTTGCTTGCGCCAAAGGCGCGCATCGAAGAACTGAATGTTTGGCGTTCGCTCGGAATAAGCACTCATTTGCAAGAAGCTGCGCAAGGCAAGTCGATTCAGACGTACCTGAGATTGCGGCATGTCAACGAGGATGAAATCGTTGGGAAAAGGAAAAATATAAAACAGTACTCCTCGCAGCTGCTTAACTATGTTTTTCACATGCTTGCGATAATGGTCGACGGAGATAGTATTGAAAAGCCCTAGCGCAGATTCAGGCTGAATTTCTGGCTTGGGCAGCTCAGTAGATGAGAGGAGCGTCCTTGGACGTAGCTTAGCCAGGCATCAAGAATGGCTGTCTGCGCTTACCTGTACTGTCTTAAAGCTTGAGGGGGGCATACCCGTTACAGATCGATTGGACAAATACTGGACGCAGTCGACGGACTGAACCACACACCGTCAGTCATGTGGGCGTGTGTTGGCTATACGCTTACGACCACTACATGGATTTCCTATTAGAGCAGTGGCATAGTTGAGCAACAGATAGGCTTTCGCTTAGACTTTTAGAGCTTGCTAAAAACACAAGCAGGCAACAATTCCCCAATGAAAAATTACAGTTTTGTAATTTTGCGCTCACCTTGCTGTCAGGTTTGAAGTCTTAAACTGTGAACAGTGAAAAGCCGCCATCCGATAGGCGAGCTTAACAAGAGCAGGGGATTAAAATGAACTTCTTAAAATCTATCGCGATCAGCAGCACCCTATTATTCTTTGTAGGTATGGCCAGTGCCGAAGAAGGTTTGGATAGGTCGAAGCGATTTCATGAAAACGCCCGTGAAAAACAAACTCGCTTATCTGAAGAGGAACACTCAGGTCATCAAAAGCAAGAAGCCGTCCAAGCAAGGCAAGATCAGCGTCAGGACGGTTTAGATCAGGCGGACAATTGAGACGCGGTAAAGATAAATTAATATTTATGCTTCAATCAAAAAAACCAGGCCACTATTACTCAAGTACAAATCACTCAGTATTTTGAGTGTAGTGGTTAAGTGATCCTGGACACTGAGTTAAGTTTTCCATAACACGAGCCCTGCGTTGAATTGTTGTGGTCGTTGCCAGTTGTATCGACGCATCGGAAATCGACCAATATCCTACCGGGCCAGCGATGCAGTCATGTAACACATCGCCAGTATACATTCCGTTTTCAAGCTTCGAAATAAACGCCCCATTGGGGCATTGCCGTGACAGTCCTCGCGCCGACTCATGGGTAATCCCCATCCATAGCGTTCGCTAGAAATAGAGGTTAAGTCCCTAGGGCCAGCTTTTGTTTGAGGGTAATGCCTCCGAGGACCATATTTGGGCGCTCGTGATTATATGTCCAGATTCAGTTCGATCTGTGACTTTGCACCGCAGCTATCGACTCAAATAAGTAATGCCCTAATCAGTCGTATTGCACTGTTAGGTTGCACCGCTCGACGTAGGCGTTTTGCAGCTGGATGTACTCCCGACGGATGTCATGTTTCAGTCCAGGCTACCAGCTTGTTGCTAATGTGCTCAGGGCAGTTGTCGCTGCGGATGGCGAGCGGTTTGCCACGCTACAAGATCATTTGATCCAAGGCGTGAACGACACGCTCTGTGGGCAGAGACAGATCAACGTCCATCGCCAGTGCTTTGCGGTTAAAGTCATCGATTAAATTGTGTATTCCAGCGTTTCTGACATCCAATTCCAACGATTGTGACCCACTTACGCTGGAGGTCCTGACCCATCCATTCCAATGATGGTGACCCACCGTGCTGACGATTCTGGCCCGCTCCGCAGATTCGTGCATAAAAAGTCCCGGACATGCCGGGGCGGAAACAGGGTCCTAGTTTTATGCCCAAACAAATGAAACCAGGATCTCAGACTCTTTATCAGGCTCTGTACATCTGTATCTGGGTACTACAGATGTGAGGGGCCGCCAGTCGCTACAGGCTATTGCTTAATGGCAGTGGTAATCGCCTGTTTTGTGGTTGCGGTGGCAACCTTTCGAGTCCGTACCGCCGCTGTGGGCGAGGGCTGCCACGGAAGTTAGGGCGAGAACGGCGGCAATAAGAACAGCAGAAAACTTCTTCATAATGAGCTCCTTTTCAGCCTCTTGTTATATGTGGCACGCGTCACACTTGCACGGTATGACAAAAGGCCTGCATGGAGCAAGAAGACTTCTGAAGTGAGGCATCTGCATTAGCTGAGCGAGCGGATCAGATGCAGTGCTGCTAGATGGGCAGGGTAGAACCAATAACCCCAGGGTTTGACCGGCCAGCTCCTGAAACGGCCGGGGCGGCGCAGCAGCAATAGCCCAAGCAAGGGAGCGGTGAACGCTGTGAGCAGAATCAGCAAGGTATAGGGCTGGAACTCCCAGTCCGCGAGCCAGCGGTTGCGGCTGCTGGCCAGCAGGCAAAGTGCGGCAGGCAATAGCCACACAAGGCCGGGACGCTGAATAGCCAATCAGCCGCCTGCGGTCAGAGGTAGCGCAAATGATCCAAGAGCATGCTCAGCATCGCCAGCCATTTGATCAGATCCAGGTTGGCATCGCGCGCGCTCACCCGAGCCAGCCAAGCGTCACGACCGCCAGCAGCAAATAGCCGGCTGCTTTGGCCAGTGTCACTATCAACAGAAAACTCGAGAGTGTTTCGCGCATGACACCCGCCACTACGGTTAGTGGGTCACCAATGATCGGCACCCAGCTCAATAGCAGCGACCGAAGCGGTGATAAGCCTGCTAGGCCTTTTCGAGCTAGCCTTCGCTGACGGGAAACCAGCGCTTGTGCCGGTAGTGCTCGATAGAGCGAACCAGCAGCCAGTTCAGCGCCGAGCCCAGCACATTGCCTGTGGTGACCACCGCCAGCAGTACCCAGGCTGCATACTGGTCGGTCAATATCAGTCCGAGCAGTACCGCCTCCGACTGCATGGGAAGCAGCGTGGCGGCACTGAAGGTGGCGAGAAACAGGCCGAAATATGCGGATAACTCCCACATCGGCTAGGCGTTCAGGCCGATCCAGCCATGGACGCCGACGTAAATCCCCACGCCGATAATCAACAAGCTGGACAGGTACGGGGCGCGACGCGCCACGGTGCCAAACCAAGGCCAACGATTGGACGCTTGGCGTGCGCCGAGAGCGGCAGCGGCACCAACAGTGACTAGGGTAATGGCCAGACCAATGCTGAAGCACAGTACCAAGACGGCTCCCAACGCGACCTCCTTCACTTGCAGGCACAGCAGCAACACAGTGATTGCTGCTGGACAGGGAATCAGGCCGCCCGTCAGGCCGAACATGATGATTTGGCCAGTAGTGACTTTACGGTTTCTGAAGCGCTTGCGGATGTCATTGGCATGCGCGCGCTCGTGGGAATCCTGATAGCCCTCTAGCGACAGCTCCAGTCCCTCCAGCTCAGTGTGAGCGTGATCATGACCGTGGCTATGCTCGCGGAACTCTAGGTCATAGTCATGGGGGTGACCGGCATGGCCCAGGCTCAAGCGTGCCGTGAACTCATGGGGCTCGGGAATCTCGTCCAGCGACTCTAGGTAGTCGCCCCGACCCACGAAGCGAAACCGTTGGGTCAATCCATCGGGGCGAGTTGTCAGTAGGCTCACTTCAGCAGCTGGCCAGTTATGGCCAGCCAGGTTCCTCAATCGCCAGCGCGGCGGGACGCCTTCCTCGAAGATCGACAGCTCGATACGTCCGTGCCCGGTGTCAATGCGGTGCGTTTCATCGTGATTTTCATGCAAGTGATCATCACTTTCCTCGAAGCGCCACATCTGTTCTCCACGCCAAGTACGCCAAAGCATCCATACCGCGATGACAATGATGATCGCGGCAGAGGCTAGCTGGAAATACGGCTCAGTGGTTTCGGCGTCCAAGTTCTGCCCGAGGTACATGCCGGCCATTGCCACCGCCCACACAACCGCAGTGTGCGAGAGCGTTGCGGCCAACCCCAGGAGCACCGCCTGCTTCACTGAACCACGAATGGCCACGATGAACGCTGCCATCATAGTCTTCGAATGCCCCGGTTCCAGGCCGTGCAAGGCCCCTAGAAGGATAGCGCTAGGAAAGTACAGCCAGGCCTGCGAGGCCCCCTGTTGCAGAAGTTCGGCGAAGCTAGACATAGGATGGACCTAAAGATACTTGGTGATTTGCTTGAAGTCTTCAAGTGAGGCGCGTTCGCCTGTCGCGAGGGCTTCGACTGTGTGTTCCAGGCAGTGGTCAATGTGATCTTGGATAAGCACACGCTTGGCTTGGCAGACAGCTTTTTCCACTGCATGCAGCTGCTGAGCTATGTCTACACAGGGGCGGCTGTCTTCGATCATGGTTACGATGCTGCGCAGATGACCTTCTGCGCGCTTCAATCTTTTGACGATGTCCTTATGGCTTTGGTGCTGATGTCCGTGCTCGTGTTCGCTCATGACTTGAGTCTCGTGCGTCGATGAATTATGCTCGCATGCTATCCCCCTGGGGGGGATAAGGTCAATCCGTCCAGCCCTCCAGAAAGCCAACCACTGCTTAGGCATCGAAAGAGCCACAACATGCTCGGTAAGTCCATCATTACCAAGGTACTTTTTGCTCTTGCTCTCGCCATATTGATAGCGTGGGCCGGGCATACATCTGCGCTTTTTATGGGTTCGAGCCAGCAGCCTTGGATTGATGACAGCACCATTCATTCTCATACCTATGGTGATGAAAAATTGACCTGTGCTACGTACGGGGATCATTGCCACTCGCCGCTGACCGCAGATCATTTACATGAAACACCGCATCTAACTTCACTGCTAAGCATCAGTACGGAGTCAGAGCGAACACAGTCAAGGGAAGCACCTCGCTATTCCATTCCTCCCAGACCGATCTTCCTGATCGAGCGGCCCCCCCGCCCTGAACTCGTGCTCTGACATAGGCCGCCATGCGGCCCAAAATCACTGTAACTCAGGACTTAATTATGCAATCGCTATCTATGCGAGCAATGGACGCATCTCCGGTGCGCCGGAGTCGCTTTTTACTACTGTTGCTGCTGCTCATGGCACTGCTGTTTCTCGGCATGCCTGAAGCACTAGCCCATGCTGTTGCCGAAGGCGATAAGGGATTTATCCAAGAAAGCTCCGGTGTGATGGTACTGCCGTTTATCTACATGGGCGCTAAACACATGATTACCGGCTACGACCATCTGCTGTTTCTCTTCGGGGTGATCTTCTTCCTCTACCGCCTAAAAGATGTGGGCTTCTACGTCACTATGTTTGCCGTAGGCCACACCATCACACTTCTGCTGGGCGTGTTGGCGGAAATCAGCATCAGCTCTTATGTGATCGACGCCATTATCGGCTTTTCGGTGGTGTACAAAGCACTCGATAACCTAGGAGCGTTCCAACGGTGGTTCGGTCACCAGCCAAATACGAAAGTAGCCACTTTGATATTTGGGTTACTCCATGGCTTTGGCCTAGCGACCAAGATTCAGGAATACAATATTTCGGCAGACGGCCTGATACCTAATTTGATTGCCTTCAACGTCGGCGTTGAAATTGGCCAGCTATTGGCTCTGAGCGCCATCTTGATTGCCATGGGCTACTGGAGGCGCACCGCTAGCTTTTGGCGTCATGCCTACGCTGCCAATGTCGCCATGATGAGCGCCGGCTTCCTGTTGATGGGTTACCAGCTCACCGGACTGATCGTTTCTCAATAAGGAATACTAAGCATGTTTAATACTAAGCTTCCGATCCAAAGTGAATTGCCGACCAGCCGCCAGTTGCTGCGCTCTACTGTGATCGCCGTAGGTGTTGCCGCTGTCTTATTGGTCACTGTTGTTATGCCCTCTGAGTACGCAATCGACCCAACGGGCGTAGGTCGCGCACTCGGACTGTCCCAGATGGGCGAAATTAAAATAACTCTGGCCGAAGAAGCGGCAGCGGATGCAGCTGTTCAGCCTGTTGCGGCTCCTGTTGCTCAAGCTCCTGCGCCTGCTCAGCCTTTGGCTCAAGAACAAGTTGCGGCAGTACCTGTGGCCACACCGGTAGTACCTCCTGAGCCAGCCCTGAAGTCCGATGAGGTAACGGTCACACTGAAACCGGGCGAGGCCAGTGAAATCAAACTGGAAATGCTCGACAAGGCCACAGTCAGCTACGAGTGGACAACCAATGGTGTGCCGGTCAACCACGACACCCACGGCGAGCCCTACAACGGCCCGAATGGCTATTTTCACAGCTACAGCAAGGGCAAGCAGGTTGAAGGCGACAATGGCGAGTTCACCGCCATCTTCGACGGCACCCACGGCTGGTTCTGGCGCAACCGCAGTAACAAAGATGTGACCATCACGCTCAAGACCAAGGGCGAGTACCTGAGCGTCAAGCGAGTTATCTAAGGCAAAAAGCCCCTGCGTCTGAGAGCGCCGGGGCTTTACATACATGATCGAATTTAAAAGGAATACACGATGAAAACCACGACTACCCTGAGTCGCACCCTGCTGTTTTTTTGCCTGCTCGGCCTGCTGTCGGCATGTGGTGGCGAACCAGAAACTCAGTCGGACGTTGAAAGCCACGGTCATGCGCATGATTAAAAGCTAACAACCCGCCATGTTGAGTTGCAGCAATAATCAGTGCGTTGAATATCGCCCTAGCCATTGCTGCAAGTAACAAGCAAGACGCCACCATAGATCTGATCTGATCGTCAGCCCCAACTCTCGAAAACTATTTGGGCTACGCTAAAGCGATCTTGCTTGCTGCCAAAAGTTTTCCCGGCTCCAGAGTGATGTTGCAGACTGCAGGGTAAGCCTTGTATTCCCTTGGTGCAAGGCATGCTGACACTTACTCAGAGGAGATACACAATGCTTTTGTCGGGTGCCGCTGCGCTTGGAATGACGCAGCGTCAACGCATAGAGCTACTGGAGAGCGTCGAAGACACACTAGACTTCCTGACATCCAGCCTGACCTACCTGATACACGCGGAAAAGCCAGCGGATACAGCCAGATGCTGCCTCAATCGTAGAGTGGAAAGCCTTGGCTAAGGAGGTGTTCGATATCCAGTATGCGCTGCCGGGTTCGGACGTGAAGACCTACCAGTGGGTTATCGAGACCTATGGTCAGCGTCACCGCGAGCTGCGACCGCGGTATATGGCTAAGTAGCTAACGGCTCAATGACTGGCTGCACAGGACGTGTAGTGGTCAACTATTTCCGGACAGTTTGTTAAGTCTTTTTTCAGCCAGCTCCGGTGGTAGGCCGGCGTTGTAACTGTGCGGACGCTGTCTGTTATAATAGCTCATCAGATAGCGGCCTATGTCTCTCGTTGCTTCATGCAGGTCGCGGTAGCCCTGCTTAGGCATCCACTCGCTTTTAAAGCTGCGGAACACCCGCTCCATTGGTGCGTTATCCCAGCAGTTGCCTCGACGGCTCATGCTCTGAACCATGCGTTTGCGCCATAGCTGCTGCTGATAAGCTAGGCTGCTGTACTGGGTGAATTCAACCGGTCGTCGCAACACTGGATTGTTGAATTGTTTTTATACACTTGTTCAGCACTTCAGCAGGTGTTTTCCAGCCGAGTTTTTTTCGGGGTCTTGAGTTCAGCGTGTGGGCTACTGCTTGGATCTCTTGGGCACTCCAACGAGATAGGTCGGTGCCTTTCGGGAAGTATTGGCGTAGAAGACCGTTCGTATTTTCGTTCGTGCCGCGCTGCCATGGACTATGGGGGTCAGCAAAGAAAACTTTCACTCCGGATTCGATGGTAAATCGAGCGTGATCCGATAGTTCCTTGCCGCGATCCCAGGTCAAAGATCGCCAAAGTTCGACGGGAATATCATTCACTGCCCTCTTCAATGCATTGGTTATACTAACAGCACCATAGCCGGCAAGCGCCGGGCCGTTCTTCGTCCGGGGAATTAGTCCATAACCTTGTTCACGAGGTAGATGGACGAGCATAGTGAACAGAGTTGAGCGCTCGACGAGCGTTCCAATCGCAGAACGGTTTAGACCGATGATCAGGTCGCCCTCCCAATGCCCCGGTACAGCCCGGTCTTCCACCTCAGCAGGGCGATTAGAGATCATGGCATCCTCGCTGACGTGTGCCCACGCTTTGGCCTGCGCCCTGGCTCTCGGCACGCGCAATGCTCGCCCTGTGCGCAAGCAGCTCACCAGTTCGCGCTTGAGAGCCCCTCGACCCTTAATGTAGAGCGCTTGATATATGGCTTCGTGAGAGATACGCATGGACTCATCGACCGGAAAGTCGATCTTGAGCCGGTTGGAAATCTGTTCCGGCGACCAGCCATTGACCCATTTACGATCACTGCGATGTGGTTTATTCCTGCCTTTAAAGGCAGCTTGTCGAGGCCCAGCAATCTCACGGCCATCAGCGTCATGAACCTTGCCTTCCAGACGATCTTGCACGTACTGATGCAGTCGCGTGTTGGTGATCAGTTTCGCTGGCTTCGGCCTCTTGGCCACCAGCTCTGCTTTCCATTGCGCGACTGAGGCGCGATACTCAAGTCGACCGCCACGAGTTGCAGCATTACGTGTCAGCTCTCGTGAAATTGTCGAGGGGCTTCGTTCAAGTCGACGAGCAATCTCACGTACACCGACACTTTGCGCCCGCAGCAGCCCGATCTCTTCTCGCTCTACGAACGATAAGTACCGTCCTGATAAGTGGTTCGACATGAATAATGGCATCCCGCCCCGATGACGGAACCAGCGTGAGCCTACCGCTGATGAAACGCCAACGACTTGTGCTGCCTTTTCGCTTGTGATGCCGGTTGCGATCTGCATCCAAAACAGCCGCTCGGTCTCATTGCGAAGTGACGGCGCGCCTGGCGAACGCATCGCACCCCGCCCCGTCAATTTTTCCATCCATCCTGCGGGTCGTCCCATAAACACCTCGATCAAAGGTGTTGCGACGACCGGTTGAATTCACCCTGGCAGCCTTGGTCGGAGTGGAACATCACGCCTTTGGGCTGGCCTCGCAGGCTGCAGGCCATGTTCAGTGCTTTGATTGTCAGCGCGCTATCAGGCGACTGCGATGTGGCCCAACCGATTACCCGGCGGGCATACAAGTCAATGACGACCGCCAGGTAAGCCCACTGCTTACCCACCCACACATAGGTGATATCACCGCACCAGACCTGGTTGGGAGTCTGAACGTTAAACTCTCGCCGCAGATGATTTTCAACCATCGGATGTGCAGCGCCCGCAGCTTTGTAGTTATGGCGGCCTGGTTGCTTACTCACCAGCTCGGCCTCTTCCATCAATCGAGAGACTTTATAACGGCCCACCATCAGGCCCATTAGCGCTAATTGAAAAACAAGCGTTCGGCTGCCAGCCGATTGATTGCTGGCGTTGAACAGTGCTGCCACCGTTGCGCGTAGGTGAATCCTTTCACTATCGATTCGGCCTTTTCTTTGCTCCTGTTCGTAATACGTGGAAGCTGGCAAGCCGAACAAGCAGCACAACGCGCGAACCGGCAAACGGTGTTTGAACGAACTAATCAGCGCTTGAGCTTGAACTCGTCCGTCATCAAGAGCGCGGTAGCCTTTTTTAGGATGTCTTTCTCCAGCTCAAGACGATCAACGCGCTTCTGCAGCTCTTGGATCTGCCTTTGCTCCGGCGTCAGCGCTTTGCGTCCCACCGGAATGATGCCCAGCTTTTCCTTCTTGTACTGGTCGATCCAGCGACGCATCGCTGTCGGCCCAATATCCAATGCATCACAGGCCTCGGTAACGGAATAGCCTTTGTTCAGTACCAGGTCCACCGCTTCAAGCTTGAACTCTGGGGTAAATGCTCGACGTTGATGCAAAATAGACACCTCATTCATGGCGCTACTATAGCGCCTCTATGGAGTGTCCGGATTCATTAAGCCACTACAACGCCCTGCGCCAGAGCGTCTGCCGCCCCATTTCCCCCGAACTTCTTCTCGGCACCGATGCCACCCCTCGGCCCGTATGAGCATTGGCCAGATCAACAGTGGGTGTTCATGCAGGTGCTGATTGATCCGCCGGTAAATTCGATGGGCCTTAGGTGGCAGACCGTTAGGACTGTGTAGTAGATCGAGCAGCATGCTCACGGCATTGCCATCGTTGAAATTCTGCTGTCGTTCACCAAGCAATTGCCACAGCAGCGGGCGGCGCTCTGCCACCCAGGCAGCAATGCCTTGTTCGGGCAAAAGCACTACGGGAATAATTTCCCCTTTGTGAAGCTCCGTCACCTCCTTGGTCAGAATGTGGTGCACCGCATCGTCGAACCGCTTTCTCTGGCGAACACCTGATTTGTAACGCGCCGCAGCGGCTTGCTTACCCATGTCCTCTTGGAGAGGGGTATTGGGGGGATGGTGTGCACAACGCTTTCTTCCAGGCAATGGTTGCCGCCCGCACAGCGTGCAGAAGCTGAACGAGTCAACTCGCCAACCGTCCTCCAGGCGTATCTGGCCCTGTACGGGAATTTTCAGTTGGCCGCACATACTGAGGAAGTACGTGACTTCGATGACGGTTGGAAAGGTGTATTCTCTAGGAGGCTAGGTGGAGAAGGCGTGGATCAGTTCCACGGCCTTCATCACCTCGAATAACCGAGGATCGTTTGCCTGACCGACAGCAAACCCTAGTGAGGAGTAAATCCTCCAGATGCCGTTCCAGGTCGTCACGCGCTGCTGATAAAGCAGATGGCAGTGCCCAGGCGGGATCATTGGCTGTAGGTACTGCTTGATCAATCGCAACGCGATTGCAGGTGTAACGGCTTGGTCAGCAGCGTGCAGTTTGATCGCCCAGAGGACAACCGCCACTTCCTCATATACGAGAGAGTCGAAAAATTCATCCTCCAAATAGAGCGGCAAATCAAGTGTCCAATCTGGCTAGTAGTTAAGTATCCACTAACTACTTAGCATGCGGCATCGGGATATTGCAGCCAGGCTGGGGGATAACGGTGGAAACGATGACACTCATGGAGGTCAGCCAAGTTCTCAGAATATCTGCGCATACAGCGCGCAACCGGCTGAGCATAGGCTTGCCGATGCCGCCTTCGTTTCGCGTCGGCCGCGGCCGCTTGTTCCTCAAGCAGGAGGTCGAGCGATGGCTATCCGCGCAGGCTGGCGTATCGGGTAATCACAGTCATTGAGCCCCACACAACCATAGGGAGTCAGGCTATCGATTAGTCCATACAGGTAAACAGGGGCAGGTAACGCCTGCCGTTCAGCGCCCCACCGACGGTGGTACGAAGGAGTATAAATTAGAGTCAGGATTGCACCCCGCCTGCTGCGCTAGGCCGTACGCTTGCACTATGGCGCAAGGCTATCGACACGGGAAATCGCCCATAGCATTGGTCTTTCACGCAACAGCCTCAAGCGCTTAAGACGCCACTTGGAAAGCATTGATATCGATTTAGATCAGCTTGCCGGGTGGAGCGATGATCAGCTTTACCAGAACTTGGGCCTTAAACCGTTCAACGGCTTTCGCTTGAAAGCCTGTCCTGATTGGAACTGGGTGCATGCTGAAATGCGTAACCCCATCGTCATCTTAGAACTGCCATGGCATGAGGGGCGAGCCACTGAGCCAGATGGTATTGCCTACTCGCAGTTTACTGCCAGTTACCGCAGTTTCCTTTAACAGCAGCCATTGGCGATGCGTCAGCTGCATCAGCCTGGCGATAAACTGTTCTTAGACTTCTCCAGGAAGACCATGCTGGTCTACTTGGACGATCAACCGGAATCCTGGCAGGCGCAGATATTTGTCGGTGTATTGGGCTATTCCAGCTACACCTTCGCTTGCGCAGAGTGGAGCCAACAGATTGAAGATTGGATGCACTGCCATGTGCAGGCATTCAATTTCTTCGCGGGCGTGCCACGCCTGCTGGTTCCTGACAACCTCAAACATGGCAAGGATGAAGACCAGCTCAACCTGATCTATCAGCAGCTGGCTCACCACTACGAGACCATCATTCTGCCGGCCCGTCCGCGTAAGCCCAAAGATAAGGGCAAAGTGGAGGCCGGCGTGAAACTGGTTCAGCGCTGGTTGTTGGCAGCCCTGCGACACCGGCGTTTTTTCAGCTTAGCGGAACTCAATCAGGCCATCTTTGATTTGCTGCCGGCATTCAATCAGCGTCCGTTCAAACGCCAGCCGGGCAGCAATCGGCAAAGTTTGTTCGTCGCAGTGGCTCAGCCTGCGCTCCAGCCTCTGCCTGCCCACTCCTACGAGCATGCGGATTGGCGCTTCAAGGTACGGGTACGTAGTGACTACCTAGTGGAGTACGACAACCACCATTACTCGGTGCCAAGCCGACTGTTGCAGCAGCAGGTGGATGTGCGCGCCACTGGGCAGATTGTTGAGGTCTTCTACAACCATTTGAGTGTCAGCAGCCATGCCCGTCAGTTTGTGTCTGGCATCAGCGTGCAGCCGGAACACCGGCCGTCTAACCATCAGTACTACGCCGACAGCCAACCCGCCGCATTGTTGACCTGGGAGGAGCGAGTAGGGCCTGCACTGCTGCGTCACCTGCACTACCACTTTACCGAACGTACCGTTGTGGCCAATGGGCGCAAGGCGCGCCAGCGCCTTGCGCAAGGAAGCCCACCTGCATGGCGATGCCCGACTGGAGGAGGCCTGTGCTTACGCGCTGACTATCAAGATCTTCGCATTGAAAAGTCTGCAATCCATCTTGCGCGAGCAACCTGACAAACGCCCTGGCCTGAAAGCTTTGCCCAGCTTGACACCCGCTCACGAAAACCCGCGCGGCGCCCATTACTTTGCCGATGAAAAGGATCACTCGACATGCTGAACCAGCAGATCCAAAACAAGCTCCAGCAACTGCACCTGTCGGGCATGGCCAAGGCCTACCGCGACCAGCTTGAGCAACCGCGCATGCAGGAATTGCCATTTGATGACCGCTTAGGCCTAATGGTTGATCGCGAACTCAGCGAGCGTGAGAACCGCAAATTGTCACGGTTACTGGAGCAGGCGAAACTGCGCTATGCCGCGCACCTAGAGGATGTGGACTATCGCAGCAGTCGCGGTCTGGATAAGCAAGTGATTGAAGGCTTGGCTAGCTGTCGCTGGATCGGTCAGCAACAGAACCTGTTGCTGACCGGAGCCCTGACTCGCCTGTGCCTTTGGTAGCCAGGCCTGACGGCAGGACTACTCAGTGGTTTATAAAAACGTCTCGAAACTCTACGAAGAACTGCAAATCGCCATAGGCGACGGCTCTCTCCCAAAGTATCGAACGGCCTTGAGCCAAAGTCCACTTGCTTATCCTCGATGACTTTGGGTTGGCTCCGGTAGAGCCTACGGTGGGGTATACCTTACTGGACATTGTCGATCAACGCATGCAAAGACCGGCTCGCTGATCATCACCAGTCAGTTCCCCACGGAGCACTGACACAGCATGTTTAGCGACGTCACGCTTGCCGAGGCCATACTGGATCGCATCGTCCACCGTTCGCACCGTATCGGACTCAAGGGCGAGTCACTGCGCAAGCAGGCTGCCAAGGCATAAATGATAGACAACGGAGGGGGATTACCCCCTTCGTCATTTTCGCGCCCGCGAAAATGACCGAGTCAGTGAGACTGCATCTCAAGTTGGCTTAGGCAGGCATACAGTAAGGCTTCGTCAGTATCTCGAAAATGCCCCTAAAATACCTCGATGCCCATCACCGCCGATGCTTAGGCAAGCACCAGCCCTTTGGCGCTAATAAAATCGTTGATGCGCACAATGAGCATGGTTTTACGCTGAATTGCGTCAGCATTGGCGCAACTGAGATCGGTATAGACATTCTGGCTGCCTTCTTCAATCAATTGAGACGACCTGCGAAGTAGGGATAGAGCGGATAGTTTAACGCTTTACGGATGGGTCAAAATCATCAGCGCAGTGGATCACCATCACTGGAATGGGTGGGTAAGAACATCCAGCGCGAGTGGGTCAGACCTACTGGAATAAAATGTCAAAATCACCAGCGCTCACATTAAATTGAATATCCGAAAGCTGCGGCCATCTGATAGTTGGTCGTGCATGAAGTCCGTCGTCCAGCACTGATTCATCGAGTTCGGCACCGCCAGCGACTGGGGCTCCCCCCTAACGATGCGCGCTCGGCTTGACCTGCAGATCGAGCTCCTGCTCGCCATAGATTCGACACACCCGATTGCGATTCCAGCGATAGCCTTTCACGTTGCGCAGATACAGGAAGAACAGGCCATAACCCTAGTTGGGTTGGTTGTGTGTGAGGTTAATGAGGTGGTCGGCGATCTTGACATTTTCTGATGACAAGCGCGGCTAGTAGCGATAGCAAGTAACGCTGACGTCAAAGGCAAAACAGCCAGGTTGGTGCTGATGTTGCCAGAGCTAACCGCTTGCTGTGACCTCTTGCGCCGCTGGCATGGCTTCACCATTTTTGACTTAGCCGCCTGGATGATCTCGGCCGTCAATCGCTCTTCGGCATGCCATTCTTGAGGCACTGGTTTTCATCCTCGATCTCGCGCAGCTGGGGCACTAACGAGCTGTTGATGCCGCCAAACTTGGCCCGCTACGCCGTGCATGATGCCATACTCACGGCATAACTCGGGTGCAGGGCTGCCGGCGTCGGCGTGCTTGAGAATAGAAATGCTTTGGCCTTCTGAAGAACGGGATGTCTCCACATAAAAATTTTTATCCGATTAGTAGGAAATTTTACTTCTGATGAATACTGACTCAGGGGGTTTGCCGAGTCAGGCGTGCCGAGGAAAAGTGAGTTTAAAAGTGGTGCGACCGCTCGTGCTAACCACGGCCACGTGGCCTTGGTGGAGGTTCATCACTGAACGAACAATCGCTAGCCCCAAGCCCACTCCTCGAGATTGTATGCTGCCGGTGCGGTAAAAACGCTCGAACAGGAGTGGGAGATGGCTAGATTCGATAGTGGGGCCTTGATTGGTAACGGCCAATGAGATCGTTTCCAAGTCCTCCCGGATTTGAAGTTCTACCGTGCTGCCAGTGTTCGAATGTTGCAACGCGTTGGATAGCAGGTTGGAAATGGCTCGCTGGACCATGAGTTGATTTCCTAAAATCTTGGCATCGCCCGTTATCGTCATTGCGATTCCCGCTTCCTCAGCGAGTACTTCGAAATATTCACATACTCGTCTCGCGTCGTTCCCCAAGGATAATGGTTCCAGCTTCAGTGCTGGGCTGGCCTGGGCCAGAAACAGCATGTCTGACACAATTCGATCCATGCGTTCGAGCTCTTCTACCGACGATTCCAGCGCTTCAAGATATTGTTCCTTATTTCTCTCGCGTACTAGGGTGACCTGAGCCTTCCCTATCAGGTTGTTCAGCGGAGTTTTCAACTCATGAGCTACATCGTCCGAGAATTGAGACAAGAGCTGAACGCCATAATCGAGTCGATGAAGCATTATGTTGAGGCTATCCGCCAATGTCTGGAGCTCTTTGGGAAGCCGATCGATGCGGATTCGGGGTGACAGATCCTGCGTGGTTACCTTAGTCGCCAAAGCACGAAATTTACGCAGCGGTCGCAAGCCATTGTTTGCAACCAGCCATCCGGTCAAACAGATTAATGTCAGCAATACCGGCACGGCCACTAAAGCCGAGCCCAAGAATGCAGCCACCAACTGTTGATCGGCACTGCGATCTTGCGAAAGTAAAACCGTCATTTGAGGCAGTCCCGGAACCTGGATATGCTTGCGCCCAGTTAACATCAGCACATCCTCTTTCGCAGTCCATTCCAGAAAGTCACTATCTTTGTTAACGAGATCCAGCTGTTCCGGAGCACTGGCGAACCTTCCGATACTCAAAATAGGCGATTTCGCTGTATCGTTGACGACAGTAATCGAAAGGTTGTCATGGCCGAGTATCGTATCGCTCAGCGAATGTTGCCAAGGACGGCCTGTGCTGGATTCGGTATCTACGAGTACATGATCAATTTTTCCGAGATTATCCGTCATTTCCTCCTGGGCTCGCGAATCTAATTGGCGTACCAATACCCAGTAGCTCATCGCTATAAGCAGCGCGACCAAAGCGGCGCCGGCTAATGTGATTTGGAGCGCAAGTCTCGATGCGAGGCTGAGTGGCTTCAATGCCGCGCCTCTAGCACGTAGCCCACACCCCGAATGGTGTGTATCAACCGATTGCCAAAGGGCTCATCCACTTTCATCCGCAATCGACGAATCGCGACATCCACCACGTTGGTATCGCAGTCAAAGTTGATGTCCCAAACTAAAGCTGTGATCTCAGTACGTGTAAGCACCTCGCCAGCCCGGCGCATGAGCAGATGCAATAACGCGAATTCTTTGCTGGTGAGGTCGATACGCTGACCGTTTCGATAGGCCCAATGCCGGCTCGGGTCCAGCTCGAGGTCGGCTATATTCAGATTGCTCGGGAGTGCGACGGCCTCGCTGCGTCGCACCACTGTTCGGATGCGAGCGACCAGCTCAGGGAACTGGAACGGCTTGACTAGGTAATCGTCAGCGCCCAATTCCAAGCCGCGGATTTTGTGCTCCAGGCGGCCCTTGGCTGTCAACATGATGACGCGTGTTTGCTTCCGGCGCCGGATGAGTTCGAGCACCTCCCACCCATCCATGGTTGGTAGATTCGCATCAAGTAGCACGATGTCATAGTCGTTTTGCTGAGCTAGGTGAAACCCGTCGAGACCATCAGCCGTTCGATCGACCTTGTAACCACATTCGGTAAGACCCTGTTGTAGGTATTCTGCAGTTTTTATTTCGTCTTCTATAATCAAGATGCGCATGATTTCAGGTAGCTCGGAAAAGAGGTGTGCGGTAAGCGGAACAAAAATAATCTATGTATTAACTATAAGGTCAAGAAGAAAACGGTTTGTTATTAACGTAAAAGACAAATGAAAAAAACTTTGCCTATGGATTTGGCAAGCAACCTAGCGCAGCAATAGTTTTTCGGGGTCATCCAGCTATTTTGTATCTACCGGAAATTTGGTTAACCCACAGCGCAAGGAAGTGCGTTGAAGCAAAAAAAGGCGCCCAGATGGGCGCCTGAAACACATCTTCTAACCAAGGGAGCAAAAAAAGAAGATGTGGTGTTGCCTATGGTACCTCACAGGATAGATAGCGGGTATTCAGCTATGAATCGGACTTCATCAAGGTCTGACTCAAAGTCAGTTGCCCGCGTAGTAGCCTGGCGTACCCTCAAAGAGAGCCCACTGAGAGAGCCTGTCTGTACAACATAGCGAGCTTCGACGTCGCGCTCCCATCGGCTCTGTCCTGTCAGCGCAGCACCGTTATCGTCTTGCCGCATGTACACCTCGTTCGCGTTGCTATAGTCAGCGCCCCAACCACTGGCGTAACGCGTCATGAACGTAAGCCCGGGGATCCCATAGTCCGCCATGTCCAGATCATAGCGCAGCATCAAAGACTGTTCTTTGGGTGAATTGAAATCGCTGTACTGTATGGAGTTATTCAGATAAATCGAGTCCGCTTGGCGCAGATAGTCAAAATCATTGTTGCCATTGTTTTGCTGATAAGATGCGGTAACGGCGTGCGCACCAAAAACGACACCCAAGCTGGAACTCCAGATGTTGTTGTTGAACTCACCCAACAGGTCACGACCTTCATTGGTTGCTTTGTAATAGTTGAAACCTCCCAGCACATCTACCATATCTGAGACTGGGTAGGTGGTCGCTAGACCAAAGTAATGTTGGTTCCAAACATCTTTGAGCCGGCTGGTATACAGACTAAAACTGATATTTTCGTTAACGCGATAGTCGCCCCCTGCGTAGCCGAGCCAAGACGCGTCGACATCCCCTCCGTAGAAGGTGACAAAGTCGTCGTTCGTGTTGCTAGTGTTGGGTTGGCTCATCGCGTGTAGGCGACCACCCTGGATGGTAAGGCCTTCCAGCGAATTGTTCACTACAGTGAAACCCTTGAAAGACTCCGGCAGCAGCCGTGAGTCACCGTAATGCACAACGGGCGTCGTGGGGAACACGTCACCGGCCTTGATCTCGGTATCGAACAGTCGCACTTTCACTGCGCCACCCACCCGAGTGAAATTATCCTCAGGATCGCCAGCGCTGTCGTAAGGAAGCAGGTCTATGCTGCCACCCACACCGGAGCGTCCCGAACCGGAATCGAGCTTGATTCCGAGCATAGAAAAGGCGTCGACGCCGACCTCCACCGAACCTTGGGTATATCCGGACTCGAAAAAAGCCATCACTCCGTGAGCCCATTCTTCAGAGTAGCCATTGCCGGTGGTGCTCTCACCGTCGCGAAAGTCTCGATTGAAATAATAGTTGCGATTTATTAACGAAAGCGTGCTGCCTTCGATGAAACCCTCCGCTGTTTCCGATTGAGCAAAGACCGGAGCGTTGCTTAGTGTCACTGAAATGGCTATCAGTGAAAGAGTGGTTTTTTTGCTCATGATAATGCTCCTGATGTGCGACATTATTTGCGCCTAGATGGCGCCTTTCGCATTAAATTTTTATTAATTATAGGCGCTTTTAAAGATGACCACAACATTAGCGGTAAATTACTATTTTGTAATCTTCAGGTTCAACAGTCGATCGCTTTTTTATTACAAATTTGTAACGAAGTGGTCACTGGTTCGTTAACAGCTCTACTTTATAGTCTCCTACAGATAGCGCTCAGATATTTGGCCTGTATAGCGATGTTATATAACGAAAGGAATCTCGCCTGGCGTGGCCTTAAGAAGGAGCTTGAAAAAGTTTCCTTTTGGCGGCTACGCATCGGCTGAATCTGAGAGCTCTTAGAAATCTAATCGGCGCATCAATGCAAATAAGATCAGACGCGAAAGTAACCATTGAGTGCCATTTATCTGTATCTGACGTGCCTTCTATCTTCAACTTCTTTAGGAGACTTAGATGCGAGAAGTTCTATTCTTGCTAGGATTGATTACGTTGTCGTGCAACCTTGCCTTTGCGCAATCTTTAGATTTGCCGACCTTCACAGAGTCCTCACCTGTCAATGAGTTAAATACCTCCCTGGTTGAGCCTATCGATTCCATAAGTATGTTACGCGCCTTGGAGCTTGCTAGCTCTGCAAGCCCTCAACTGGCTGCTGCCAAACGCGAGCTGGCTGTTTCCCAAGCATTAATTACTCAAGCCGGAGTACGGCCAAACCCAATATTGTCCGCTAGTCAGGAAGGAATAAGGGGAGACGCCCCGGAGACGACGCTTGAACTTAGCCAAGAAATCGAGATAGGCGGTAAACGTTCGGCTCGTATTGAGGCAGCGCAACGCGCCATGGACGTAGCGGCCGCCGACCTACAGGACGCTCAAGCTCGACTGAGGGGGGCAGTGATGGGCGCATACTACGATGTGTTTACTGCTCAAGAACGGCTGGAGCTCGCTCAGGCTGCTTCAAACCTTGCGAAGCAAGCAGTGAACGTGGCCAATCGGCGTGTGAGGGCCGGCATGGTTTCTCCCGTAGAGGAAACCCGGGCGCGGGTTGCGGCTACTGGAGTGCAAGTGGAGCTTGCCCAGGCCACAGCTGAACTCGAAGCTGCGCGCACTCGTCTGGCGGCCAACTGGGGAAACCCACAGCCACGCTTTGAGCGAGTACAAGAGCCGGCAGAGGCAGTACCTCCGCTTCCCGAACTAGGCGAGCTTTATAGCCGTTTGAGCGATTCCGCTCAACTAACCCGCGCGCGTCGGGAAGCAGAAAGACGTCGGGCTGCGTTGGAGCTGGAAAGGACGAATCGCTTTTCTAACGTGACGGTTAGCGTAGGTGCCCAACGCTCAGATGAATATAACGGCACGCTGGGGCTGGTGGGTATCTCGATGCCCCTGCCGTTGTTTGATCGAAACCAAGGCAACATCGGAGCAGCGCAGGAACGGGCCTACCAGGCGCAGGACGAGCTTAACGCCGTCCATATACGCCTGAAAAGCGAACTTTCCCAAGCGCACATGCGGCTGCGCGCTGCTAGCCAGCAGTTCGAACTGTTGCGCAACGACATGCTCCCCAGTGCCCAAAGCGCTTATGAAGCTGCCAGCAAGGGGTTCGAACTCGGAAAGTTCACCTTCCTTGACGTACTGGATGCTCAACGCACGCTTTTTCAAGCCCGCTCTCAATACCTGTCTGCGCTCTCGCAAGCTAACCAGGCGGCGGCGGAAATTGCGCGAATTGTCGGCGATGGGTCGGCCGTTATCACCACGGCCACTCAGCCATAAGGAATCCATATGAAAAGTAAATCGAACACATCTTCCTTGGCTGTTCACAAGAAGCAGATTTTTTGGATCGTCGTCATATTAGGCGTGGCACTAGTGCTTGGCGGATTGCTTCTTGGCAGTAGTCCTGCTGTGCCCAATGCGAGCGACGAGCATGGTGGCGCTTCGGAGCATGATGATGAAGGGCATTCGGATGAGGATACCGAAGCCGAAGGAGATCATGGCCATGATGAAGAAGGCGCCGATAGCGATCACGAGGTCGGTGCGGCAGAGAAAGATGAGCATGACGATGGCCCTGAGGGAGCGGCGCACGCTGAAGCAGCAGAGGTTGAACTCTCTGAGTCCCAAATCCTAGCCGCGGGCATCTCGCTGGCAACCGCTCAGCCTGCACTGATAAAAAGCGCAATCGAGCTGCCTGGCGAAATTACATTCAACCAAGACCGCACAGCGCAAGTTGTGCCTCGTCTCTCAGGTGTCGTTGAAGCGGTCAAAGTTGATTTGGGCGAACAGGTGAAACAGGGGCAAGTACTTGCTGTGATCGCGAGTACAGACCTGTCGGAACGTAGAAGCGAGTTCTACGCGGCGCAAAAACGTCTTGCATTGGCTCAAAAAACCTATCGACGCGAAAAGGAGCTATGGGAAGAGCGTATTTCTGCGGAACAGGATTATTTACAGGCACAACAGGCTTTACGGGAAGCAGAGCTGACTGTTGCGAATGCAAACGCACAGCTACAAGCGCTTGGCAGTGATGCTGGCAAGCCAGACGCATTGAGCCGCTACGAACTCAGGGCGCCGTTCGATGGGATGATCGTTGAGAAGGACATCACGCTCGGTGAGTCAGTCAATACCGATGACCAGATATTCATCATTTCCGATCTCTCTACCGTTTGGGCAGATATCAGCGTTCCTGCCAATGCACTCAGCGCGGTACGAGTCGGCAGCAATGCCGTTATCGAGGCCACAGCATTCGAGTCCAGTGCCAATGGAACCGTTTCTTATGTCGGCTCACTTGTTGGTCAGCAAAGCCGCGCCGCTACCGCCCGGGTCACACTTCCCAATCCTGAAGGGGTTTGGCGCCCCGGCCTGTTCGTCAAAGTGCAGGTAGGCGCTGGCGAAGCATCCGTGCCAGTCGCAGTAAGTCCTGATGCGATCCACACATTGGAAGAAAAGCCGGTGGTGTTTGTACGGACCGACCATGGTTTTGCTGCTCAGCCAATCGTGACTGGTCGCAGCGATAGTGAAGCGGTTGAAATCAAGGAAGGTCTTCAGGCCGGAGCGCGCTATGCCTTGGCTAACAGCTTCATTATTAAGTCCGAGCTTGGCAAAGCCAGCGCCTCGCATGCTCACTAATACGGAGTTATAGACTGTGTTCGAACGTATCATTCGTTTTTCTATAGAGCATCGCTGGCTGGTTTTGCTAGCCGTGCTTGGCATGGCAGCGTTAGGAGTTTACAGCTACCAAAAGCTGCCTATCGACGCTGTTCCTGATATCACCAACGTACAGGTGCAAATCAACACTGCGGCGCCAGGTTATTCCCCGCTGGAAGTGGAGCAGCGCATTACCTACCCGCTCGAGACGGTAATGGCCGGGTTGCCCAAGCTCGAGCAGACACGTTCCTTGTCTCGATATGGACTTTCTCAGATCACAGTTATTTTTGAGGAAGGCACTGACATCTATTTTGCCCGCCAACTTGTGAATGAGCGCCTGGGAGGGGCCAAAGATCAGCTCCCAGAAGGCGTCACTCCAACACTTGGCCCTATTTCCACTGGGCTTGGCGAAATCTACTTTTGGACGGTTGAAGCTGAGGAAGGTGCCACCAAATCGGACGGTACGCCGTATACCCCTGCTGACTTGCGTGAGATTCAAGATTGGATCATCAAACCGCAAGTCCGCAATGTACCTGGTGTTGCTGAGATCAATACGATCGGAGGATATGCAAAGGAATATCAGATCGCCCCCAACCCAGACACTTTGCGGTCGTTTGGACTAACACTACAAGATCTAATCGAGGCGGTTGAGCAAAACAATAACAATCTAGGTGCCGGATATATTGAAAAGCGCGGCGAGCAGTATCTTGTTCGTGCACCAGGACAAATGCAGTCTGTGGAGGACATCCGCAATACCCTTATTAGCAACGTTGACGGTACCCCAGTGCGTATCCGGGACGTTGCGACGGTCGAGGTTGGAAAGGAGCTCCGTACTGGCGCAGCCACCGAGAATGGCCGCGAAGTGGTTCTAGGTACGGCTTTCATGCTTATCGGTGAAAATAGCCGGGTAGTTTCTAGGGCTGTCGATGACAAGATGAAAGAGATAAACCTTTCGCTTCCGGAAGGCGTAAAGGCGATCACTGTCTACGATCGAACTGTACTCGTAGACAAAGCTATATCCACCGTTAAGAAGAACCTCACTGAGGGTGCCATTCTTGTTGTGGTTATACTTTTTCTCTTCTTGGGCAATATCCGTGCGGCGATCCTAACCGCACTTGTTATACCGCTGGCGATGCTCTTTACGTTCACCGGCATGGTAGCCAACGAGGTCAGCGCCAACCTGATGAGCTTAGGCGCATTGGATTTCGGCATCATTATCGATGGTGCCGTGGTGATTGTTGAGAACTGCGTGCGTCGACTTGCTCACGCTCAGTCCCATCACGGACGGGCATTAACGCTGTCCGAGCGGCTTCATGAAGTGTTCGCTGCGGCAAAGGAAGTGCGTCGGCCTCTACTATATGGGCAACTGATCATTATGATCGTGTATCTGCCGATATTCGCCCTTACAGGGGTAGAAGGTAAGATGTTCACGCCCATGGCGTTTACCGTAGTGACAGCGCTATTCGGGGCGATGATCCTCTCGGTGACGTTCGTCCCGGCAGCCGTTGCGCTATTTATCGGTAAGCGGGTTACAGAGAAGGAAAACTTTCTAATCCGCAATACTAAACGGGCCTACGCACCTACACTCGATGCGGTGATGGCCAACAAGCCAGCGGTGCTCACCTTTGCCGTAGTTGTAGTCATACTTTCCGGCCTCGTAGGGTCACGTATGGGCAGTGAATTCGTGCCTAGCCTCAACGAGGGAGACTTCGCTATCCAAGCCCTTCGTGTACCGGCTACCAGTCTTAGTCAGTCTGTCGAGATGCAGCAGCAGCTGGAACGAAAGCTTATGGGTGAGTTTCCGGAGATCGAGCGGATTTTTGCGCGCACAGGCACTGCGGAGGTGGCATCCGATGCCATGCCACCAAATATCTCTGACGGGTACGTCATGCTGAAGCCACAAGAGCAGTGGCCGGATCCAGGCAAGTCGCGCAATGAGCTCTTAAGCGAGGTCCAAGCGTCCGCCGCTGAGTTGCCGGGCAATAACTACGAGTTTTCCCAGCCGATTCAGCTGCGTTTCAACGAGTTGATTTCCGGTGTTCGTGCCGCGGTGGCCGTGAAAATCTATGGTGATGACATGGAGGTTCTTAACAGCACGGCGGCGGAAGTGTCCGAGCTGCTAGAACAAGTACCAGGCGCTTCAGAGGTTACGGTCGAGCAAACGACTGGCCTTCCTATGCTCACGATTGATATCGATCGCGATCAAATCGCACGATACGGCCTGAGTCTAGATACTGTACAGCAAGCGGTTGCAGTAGCTATCGGTGGCCGAGAGGCAGGCACCTTGTTTCAAGGAGACCGGCGTTTCGATATCGTGGTTCGTTTACCGGACGAGATACGCAGCGATCTCGCCGCAATTGAGCGGCTTCCAATTGCCCTTCCAAGGGAATTAAACAGCACCATAAGTTATATCCCCCTCGGCGAGGTGGCCACGCTAGATCTGTCCCCCGGTCCGAATCAGATCAGTAGAGAAGAAGGGAAACGGCGAATTGTTGTCAGTGCAAACGTCCGTGGTCGTGACATTGGATCATTCGTATCTGAGGCAGAACAGAAAATCCAGGCCCAGGTAGATATCCCGGCAGGTTATTGGATCGACTGGGGCGGTACCTTCGAGCAGCTTGAATCGGCAACGAAGCGGCTGCAGATTGTCGTCCCCGTGGCGCTGCTCCTGGTGTTCATTCTGCTTTTCATGATGTTCAACAATGTCAAAGACGGCTTATTGGTCTTTACAGGGATTCCATTTGCGCTCACCGGAGGCATTGTTGCGCTGTGGCTGAGAGATATCCCGTTGTCCATTTCAGCAGGAGTTGGCTTTATTGCTCTGTCAGGCGTCGCCGTTCTAAATGGCCTGGTAATGATCTCCTTCATCCGTAGCCTACGGGAGCAAGGTTTACCTCTGGACACCGCGATCCGCGAGGGCGCTCTTACCCGGCTACGACCGGTATTAATGACTGCTCTTGTGGCTTCACTCGGATTTGTTCCAATGGCTTTAAATGTCGGGACCGGTGCAGAGGTACAACGTCCTCTTGCGACGGTGGTGATCGGCGGGATTCTGTCTTCAACGGTGCTAACGCTATTAGTGTTACCGTTGCTTTACCAGCTGGTTCACCGTCGAGATGACGAGTTAGAAGAGCAAGCAAGCGCTAGTTCTTAACAGAGCTATCAAAATTGAGTGTCGGTACGCACGCCCCGTTCCTGCTATATAGCGAGTACGGGGCGTGTTAGTCAGCGCTGCGCCGAAGCCTGCATCGCCTGTTTAGAAGAATGTGGGCGGATGGCGGGTTGATCGTTTGGCGCTGTCGGCGCAATCTCCCGACGCGCCAAGCCGGTTCAGGCCTTAACACTATCGATGTGTTGGACGCCGTCAATTACATTTATGAAAGGCAATAGCATCTCCGTCCTGAGCACTGCACAATGAGCTATTGCTTAGGCAGGAGCTTGATTGTGAAAATCTTGGTTGCAGAAGATGAACCGAAGACTGGCGTTTACTTGAAACAAGGTTTGGCTGAAGCTGGGTTTGTTGTCGACTTGGTCACGAACGGTATTGATGCGGTCCAACAGGCTCATGATGAAGAATATGACCTGCTGATTTTGGACGTGATGATGCCAGGGCTGGATGGCTGGCAGGTGCTTGAACGAGCACGCGCTGCGGGCAGTGAAACGCCTGCGCTGTTTCTGACTGCTCGAGACCAGGTGGAAGATAGAGTCAAAGGCCTAGAGCTTGGGGCAGATGATTACCTGGTCAAACCGTTCGCCTTTTCCGAGTTGCTGGCCCGAGTAAGGTCGTTGCTGCGTCGTGGAACCAATGCAACTGTCCAGACGAGCTTGGCCATTGCAGACATGCAGGTGGACTTGTTGAAGCGAAGAGTCGAGCGCGGAGGCAAACGCATCGATCTGACTGCAAAGGAATTCATGTTGCTTGAGCTACTGCTTCGCCGTCGGGGTGAAGTGTTATCTAAATCGCTTATTGCATCCAAAGTATGGGATATCAACTTTGATAGCGACACTAATATTATTGAGGTCGCTATTAGACGACTACGCGCAAAAATTGATGATGACTTCCCTGTAAAGTTGATTCAAACCGTTCGAGGCATGGGCTATTTCATCGATAGTACAGAGTCAAGTTGAGCTTGGCGTTACATGCTTAAACGATTGCTGCTAATTTAATCTCGAATGTGGTGATTCTATCCGCTGAACTGCATTCAATTGTTCCTTTGTGCGCTTCGATAATCGACCGGGTAATAGCCATTCCAAGACCCGCATTCAAGGTGCTTCCTTCGCGCCTTGCGGTATCGATTCGGTAAAAACGGTCAAAAAGCTTATCGATATGCTTAGCAGAAATTATCGGGCCTTGGTTACTCACCTTCAAGAGCACCCAATCATCTGCTCTCGAGACCTCAATAACGACAACAGTGCCTTCATCTGCGTAACGCACTGCATTGGACAAGATGTTCGAAAGGGCGCGTCGCAACATGAGATTGTCACCTTGTACCCAGGTGACGCCTTCGCAACTCATGATCAGTTTTAAGCCCTTTTCGTCGGCCGCATATTCGTAATATTCGAGCACGCTCGCTCCGATAGTTGCCAGGTTGTGATCTTCTAAATCGGGAGTAATCATGCCGTTGTCGGCTTTGGCCAGAAATAGCATGTCGTCGACCATTCGCGACATCCTGCGGAGCTCCTCAAGGGTCGACAAAAGAATTTCTTTGTAGTCTTCGCCAGAGCGATCCTTCATCAGCGCCACTTCAGTTTGGGTCAGCATGCTGTTCAGCGGTGTGCGCAGCTCATGCGCGATGTCAGCTGAAAAGCCCGATAGGCGAAGAAAGGAATTATCCAATCGCTCAAGCATGGCGTTAAAGCTGTTCACGAGCTCATGCAGTTCGGTTGGTACCGATTCGGCAGGGATTCGCGTTTCCAGGCAGTTGGCAGTGATGGTGGAAGTTGTCTTTGACAGGCGGGAGATCGGCTTGAGACCCCGGCCAATAAATGCGTAACCAAGTACGCCGCTGAGCACAGCACTGACGAGAAGTGTATAAATGAACCATTGACGAATCATTTCGAAAAAGTGGGTGCGGTGTGTGACATCTAGGGCCAAGTGAATCGTCTTTCCTTCTCCATCTGCCCACTCCCCGATCCGCTGGGTCGTCCCCGTGTAGATGTTGGGGCCCACTTGAATCAGCCACTTGTCAGCATTGCCGGAGTTATTAAAAGGCAGGTATTTTTCGGGCAGGTTGTGATGTGAATAAACGACGCGGTTTCCGGCTTTAATCACGACAGCAAAGCCAAATGAGGTGTCAAGCAATCGGTCGATGTCGGACATTATGGATGACCCAAGGCCGTCATTGCGCGACAGAACTGCCTCCAGCGACTGTATCTTGTGTTGGAGAACCTGTTCATCCTGTCGCTCAAAATGCAGGCGACAAAAAAAATCAAAGCTTACGGCAGCGAACGCCAGAACTGTTGTTACTACCAATATAAAAAGAAGCGCCATTCTGGCGCGCATAGACAACATACTCATAACTGTTTCTCGCTCAGTACCAAAGGCAGCGTTAGTGAAAATGACCAGGCATTTCGTCCTTTACCCTTTACCTCCGCATCTGAACGCCCTAAAGGTGTCCGCCAAGCACCTGGCGCCGGACAAACCACATTTGCAGCAGAGGTAACGCGATCCACTGGGCAATGGGTGACAAACCTACATTCGTAAAGGGCAGCACCGGCATGGATTGTTCATAGGTCCAGCGTTGAAATGGGCCTGTCGCCAGGAGCTCAAAAACTACGGTAATCAGTAGGCCAGCAATTAGGAATATGCCAAGGGGCAGGAATCGATCTGCCAGAAACCAGTACCTTGAACGGGCGAATAAGCTAGCAGTCCAGAACGCTCCAAGGGAAATAATGACGTCGCCGCCGGTGGCTCTGGTGCAATGCAGAATGACGCTGAAGTAATGAGTATCGTCGAATCCGGCAAATAATGGCATCTGCATCAGCTCCCAGATAAAATGCAGGAAGAATGAGAAAATTGCGACGTGTAGCTCTGGTGTGTTCAGTATTCTATTTTTGTTGATAGATAACTCCTTCGGTACGAAATAAGACGGACTAACAGCATTCGATTGAATGCGGATTTAGGCGGCTGTCTTTATTAGAGTCGAAGAGAAAAGGGCTCTATAACGAACCCTTGGTTAAGTTAGCATCGTTTTTTACTATTCGGCGGTTTGCTGAGTCTTCATCATGCCCATCATTATATTGCCGCCCATGTGCTGGTGCTCAGACTTTTTAGCCTATTCTGCCGCTGCGGATACTGCTGCAGTGGTGCCGGTTGCCAATAGGGCGAACAACACAATGTTGAAGGCCACTTTACGCATCACTGTTCTGCTACTCAATCAGAATTTTTTACGCTGGTCAGTTAGGCCTCAAGCGCTGTTTGCTGCTCATATTTCTGTCCCATTCCATATCTCATGCGTACCACAATCATTGATAAATAGGTCAAGAAGAGTAATAGGCCAGGCAGGAAACCGAGGAATAGTTGCTTGTTGAGGTTCAGCAGTATGAAGCTGAACCTAGTCACTGCTATTCCTGTCGTCTGGGATTTTTTATTACAACTTCTCGACTGTTTCTATACAAATTCATATAAAACACTTAATTATTTCATCGCTGCCTTTTATTTGGCTATCAGCAAGGGCCGCCCTTCACCCTATAGGGGCTTTGGTGCGGCACCTGGCGCCTCATGATGGAAGGCGCTTGTACCTCAGCTCATAATCGCTGCCGTCTTCGACGAGCGGGGTAATTACTTTGGAAAACTTGTTCATTAGACACCTCTCTTTTGGGAGTGCTATTTAGCTTGACGGTTTGAACCTGACGACAAGCTGTGAGGTACTTACTATTGTGTAATGCCTAGGCGGCATGGCTACCTTTTCCATGGGGTTGATAGCCATGAACCCAGTTTAACGTTGTTTGATCGACGTGATGATTGAGTTCATCCCTTCTGAGGTGAATTCAAACTCGATCTCGTCGCCTTCCTTGAGGCCTTGAAGCTGCTCAGACGTTGCCTTGAAATCCATGGTCATAGGAGGCCATTCAAGCTCTGGTACGGCCCCGTGGGCGATGGTGACAGAACCTCCATTCTGTTTGATCTTGCGCACGGTACCTGTTGCCTTCGCGCTCTGCGTAGAGGTATGCGTTTGCTCCATCTGCATATTGTCCATGGGCATGCTGTGTTTCATTTCCATGCCTTTCATTTCTTCAGCGAAGGCTGCCGGCGTCAGTGCCAGAGTAAGAACTAGTGCCAGTTTGGTTTTCATAATGAATCTCCAGTTTGTGGTTTGGTTTGCTTAATGGACCGGCGTCTCATCAGCAGATAAGCTGCCGGTAGTACAAATAGGGACAGAAGCGGTGCGGTAATCATGCCGCCGACCATTGGCGCTGCGATGCGGCTCATGATTTCACTACCGGTACCGCTGCCAAGCAGGATTGGTAGCAAGCCCGCGATGATGACTGCTACGGTCATCGCCTTGGGCCTCACGCGTTGTACGGCGCCCTCGCGAATCGCTTCCAGGAGTGCCGGTCTGTCCGCACGTCCTGCATTCACGCGCTCGCTCCAGGCATTAGTCAGGTATAGGAGCATGATGACGCCGAATTCGGCCGACACTCCTGCCAGCGCAATGAATCCGACGCCAGTTGCTACCGACAGGTTGTAGTCAAGCAGGTAAAGGAACCAGACACCGCCAGTCAGAGCGAATGGAAGCGTCGCCATTATCAGCAAAGCTTCGCTGAACCTGTTGAAAATGAGGTACAGCAACACAAAAATGATTAGTAGCGTAGCTGGTACAACCATCTTCAGTTTGGCATTGGCGCGCTCCATGAACTCGAACTGTCCGGAATAACTAATGCTCATGCCTGATTCCAAGGACACTTCGCTGTCGATTCTGGTACGCAGGTCGTTCACCACCGCAGCCATGTCGCGATCGCGCACGTCTATATAGACCCATCCGGTGAGTCGAGCATTTTCGCTCTTGAGCATTGGTGGGCCATCCGTGACTTTGATTTGAGCCACCGTTCCCAAAGTGATTTGACTTCCCTCGGGAGTGTAGATCGGCAGATTGCGCAAGTCGGTCAATGAATCACGCCATTCGCGCGGGTAGCGCAAACTGATGGGGTAACGAGCGAGCCCCTCTACGGTTTCGCCAATGGTGGCGCCTCCGACTGCACCGGCCACAATGGACTGCACCTCAGAAATATTCAGCCCGTAACGTGCAGCCGTACTGCGGTCAATGTCGACGTCGATATAGCGCCCACCGGTTAGTCTCTCGGCCACAGCCGAACTTACGCCGGGAACCGTCTTGGCTATGCGCTCGATCGCTTGGCTGGTCTTGTCAATTTGTACCAGGTCCGAGCCGTAAACCTTGACCCCGATCGGACTCTTGATGCCGGTGGCCAGCATATCGATACGATTGCGGATAGGCGGTATCCACAGGTTGGCCAGTCCAGGGACCTGTACCGCATTGTCGAGCTCCTTTACCAGCTTTTCAGGCGTCATTCCCGGGCGCCATTGGTCCCGGGGCTTGAACTGGATTGTTGTTTCGAACATGGTCAGCGGTGCCGGATCGGTCGCTGTGTCGGCACGACCCGCCTTGCCGAAAACGCGTTTTACTTCAGGCACGCTTTTAATCATGCGGTCGGTCTGCTGCAGAAGTTCCGATGCTTTTTGAACAGACAGACCGGGTAACGCCGTTGGCATGTACAACAGGTCACCTTCATCTAGTGGCGGCAGGAACTCTCCACCCAGTCGGGAGATAGGCCAGAGTGCCGTCAGAAAAATTACGAATGCGATCACGACGGTGGTTTTGGGCCAGCGAAGTACTGCTTCGAGAGCCGGTTGATATATCCAAATCAGCCCACGATTGATTGGATTGCGATGCTCGTCGGGGATCTTTCCGCGGATCCAATAGCCCATTAGTACCGGAACCAAGGTGACCGACAGCCCTGCGGCTGCAGCCATGGCATAGGTCTTGGTGAAGGCTAGTGGGCCGAACAACCGACCCTCTTGAGCTTCCAGGGTGAAAACCGGAATAAACGACAAGGTGATGATAAGCAGACTAAAGAACAGCGCTGGACCGACTTCGATCGCTGCATTGGTGATGACTTTCCAGTGCTCGGCGCCTTCAAGCTTCTTGTTCAGGTTTTTCTTGTGCCACGCTTCTATGTGTTTATGGGCATTCTCGATCATCACAATCGCAGCATCGACCATGGCCCCGATTGCGATCGCAATTCCCCCCAGGGACATGATGTTGGCGTTGACCCCTTGCCGCTGCATGATGATGAATGCGATCAGGATACCCACTGGCAAAGAGACAATTGCTACCAGCGATGAACGCAGGTGCCAGAGGAACAGCGCGCACACCAGCGCAACGACAATAAACTCTTCCAGAAGCTTGAAGCTGAGGTTGGAAACGGCACTATCAATCAGCTTGCTGCGGTCATAGGTAGTGACTACCTCAACTCCATCAGGCAGGCTCTTTTTCAGATCTTCAAGCTTGGACCGCACTGCGGTGATGGTTTCGCGAGCATTTTTTCCGCTGCGTAATATCACTACGCCACCGACTACCTCGCCTTCGCCGTCCAGTTCGGCAATCCCCCGACGCATCTCCGGGCCCAGCTGAATATGCGCGACATCGCCAAGTGTTATCGGTGTGCCGGTAGCGCTCAAGCCCAGCGGAATGGTACGAAAATCCTTCAGTGACGAGAGATAGCCCGAGGCGCGAACCATGAATTCGGTTTCGGCGAGCTCCAACACGCTTCCGCCCGTCTCTTGGTTGGCCTCTTCAACCGCTTGCCTGATCTGCTGCTGAGTTATTTGTTGATTGGCCATCCGTAGCGGATCCAGCACCACCTGGTACTGCTTGACCATGCCGCCGATTGGCGCGACCTCTGCAACATTTGGGAGGGTTTTCAGCTCGTACCGCAGGAACCAATCCTGCAGCGACCGCAATTGAGCGAGGTCGTGTTGGCCGGTGCGATCCACCAGAGCATACTGATAGATCCAGCCCACCCCGGTGGCGTCAGGGCCCAACGCTGGTGCAGCGCCTTCGGGAAGTCGGCTCTGCACCTGGCTGAGGTACTCGAGCACCCGCGAGCGCGCCCAATACAGGTCCGTGCCGTCCTCGAACAGAACATAAACATAGCTGTCGCCGAAAAATGAATAACCGCGCACTGTCTTTGCTCCGGGAACCGAGAGCATGGTAGTCGCCAGCGGGTAGGTCACCTGATTTTCAACAATCTGCGGGGCCTGTCCGGCATAGGGTGTGCGGATGATGACCTGAACGTCGGACAGGTCAGGCAGCGCATCAACGGCGGTGTTCTGGATCGACCATATACCCCAGGCAACCGAAAATAGCGTCGCCAGCAATACCAGAAATCGGTTGGCGACGGACCATCTAATGATGTTGGCAATCATGGCTGGTCTCCGAGCTGCTCGATCCGCTCGATAACAAGGCCTTCATCGCTTTCGCTTACACCTATCCGTACCCGGTTACCTTCTTTAAGTCCTTTCAGCAGCACCGGGTCTGCGATCGGAAATGCCATCGTCATGCCCGGCATGTTCAATGTCTTGAATGGACCGTGAGACAAATTGACCTTGTCATCTTCTATGCCCACGATGGTGCCCTCGGCCTCGTGCAATGCGGGCACGGTGTTTACTGGCGATTGCTCTGGTTTGGTGGTCAGTCCGCGCAGACTGGCTTCGGAATCGAGCAGGAACTGCCCGGACGCAACCACGCGCTGGCCTTCATCAAGTCCCGACAACACTTCCGTCTTGAAATCAGTTTCGCGGCCGACCCTGACTTCTACGGGCCTGAACCTGCCTTCATCCTCGGAGAGCATAACAAGCGTGCGCCGACCTGTTCTGATTAGTGCTTCAGTGGGTACCACTAGGGCTACCTCTTCATCACGGCTTAAGGTCACGTCTGCGGTCATGCCAGGGCGCAGGAGTTGATCGGGATTGGGTAGCACGACTCGAACCCGAACGGTTCGGCTTTCCAGATTGGCTTGGGGTAAGATCGCCTCAATCACCGCTCCCAAGATTTCGCCCGGGTAGGCAGGCAGTATGGCCTCGACCTTTTGCCCGACCTTCAGGTTGCTCATCCGCGCTTCTGGGACGGCAACGGCCAGCCAGACTTTTTCCAGGCCGTTGATGCGGGCAAGGGACGCGCCAGCAGGTAGAGTCATACCCTCACGGACATCAAGTGAGCGAAGTACACCGCTGATAGGGCTGGTAATGGTCCAGCTTGAGCTGGCCTTGCCGCTGCGTTCCAGCGCTGTAATGTGCTCGTCCGGCATGCCGGCAAGACGCAGACGGTTACGAGCTGCAGCCAGCAACTGAGGCTCACCCATTCCACGCAATGCTAGATATTCCTCCTGTGCAGCCGACCATTCGGGAAAGAAAAGGTCGGCCAGCGGCGCATTTTCTGGTATCACGTCTTCCGGGGCCAGATCGTAAACTTTCTCGACAAATCCGGCGCTGCGTGTCTGCACAATGGCTACGTCACGTTCATCGTAGCCCAGCGTGCCTGACGCTTTGACGATCTGGCTTATTGCTTCCCGGGTAACCGGAGTGACCCGCATTCCTAAATTCTGCGTCACTGAAGGGTCGATGAGCATGGAAGCACTTCCTGCCCCTTCTTCGGCATAACGAGGCACTAAGTCCATGTCCATGAACGGCGATGGGCCAGGCGCGTCAAAACGTTGCTGCGGATACATGGGATCGTACCAATACAGCACTTCTTTCTCGCTTTGATCGGCGAACTGAGCCTGGGCACTACTTGCGAATACGATGATGCTTGTCACTGCAACGCTGGTTAAAAACATGGGTAGGCCGATCAGCAGAGCTAGCCGTTTGATTCGAAATGTCATGGCTGAGTGTCTCCTAAGGAAAAATGTAAGCGGGCGTTAGTCAGCGAACGGTTACTGGCTAGATCGACAAGGCGCAGACGGATCTCTAACAGCTCCTCGCGTGCTGTGATCACGGCAATTAGTTCACCTTTGCCTGAGCGGTAGTCGGCCATGGTCAGACGAACTTTTTCATCAGCTAGAGGCAACAGTGTCTCCTCGGTGCGATCTAGCGCCCGTTCCAGACGTCGGAGCTCAGCCAGGTCTGCTGATAGCTCCTGTCGGAGCTGTCGCAGCCGGTCCTGCCGCTCGGCTTCCAGCCCTTCCAATCGCGCGCGTTCAGCGCTTATCTTCGGATCTTGTCTGGATCCTGCGAAAACTGGCAGGTCGAAGCTGAGGTTGAGGCTGATCATGTCGCCAAAGCCGCGTCCTCTCTTCTGATAATCCACGCCCCAGGCCCAGTCCGACGTTTTTTCCGAAACGGCTTGTGCAATCTGGGCTTCGGCTCGACTTGTCATCGGGTCAAATTCCAGTAACTCAGGGTGGTGTGTGAAGTTATTAAGGTAAAGCTCAGGGCTGCTTGTCCATTCCGGCCAGCTGCCCTGCAGTGGCTGGGTTGCAGCCTCGCCGATCCATCGTCGGAGCTCCGCCCGGGCAACCGCTTCATTCCGGATCAAGACATCTTCCTGTTCAGCTAAGTACGCGGCTTCCTGTTTGGGTAATACGCTATCGCTCGACAGTCCACGAGCGCCGGCAATGTTTGCCTTGATCGCCTGAGCAAAAAGACGATTCTCGGTGTAGAGCTGGTCAAAAATGATCAGCTTGCGCTCGGCTGCCAGGGTTGTAATCCAGGCCTCGGCTGTCATCTGGCGGACCTTGATTCGCTCGACCCTTCGCTGTACCCGAGCCAATGCCACGGTGGCTTCGGCGGTTTCCACTCGTGCACGGCGTTTGGCGCGGTTAGGGACCTCTTGCATAACGCCGACCATCTGCATCGTCATCGCCTCTGCGCCCAATTGCAGTCTGGACTGACCTTCAATAGGGAGGTTCTGGACTCCAAGCTTCAGCCTGGGGTCCGGCAGCTCGCCCGCTGGCGTGACGAGGCTTTGGGCAGCTTGCAGGTTCGCGCTGCGCGCCCCTAGGGAAGGGGCTCCTTGCTCCGCTAGAGTGATCGCCTCCTCGAGCGTAAGTGCTGCTGATATGCCGGGAACTGCAGCCAAGCCAATAAACATGGCAGTGGCACATATGCGCACGCCGTGAATTCGGTGATTCATGTCTTCGATTCCGTTGATGTTCTAGCGCATGCCATAGGCATACCTTCACCGCCTGCTCCAGTCGATCAGGCGAAACTAGGGGGCAAAAACATCAGCTGCGAGGGGGGTGCCAGATAATATCAGGCGTGCGAGCCGGTACTCGAACAGGAAGGAGGGTGGGGTGGCGAGGGGGGAGCGCCAGCGAAACGGTTTTGTTGACCGCAAGTTGGAGTAAGCTGCTGGTTTTACATTCTTGCCCGTTTTCGCAGGCTGACTTGAGCGCGTCTGGATCACAACATTCATGCGCAGAAGCGTCCAACGCCGAAGTGTCGTCGTTGGACGCAATGGCCGAAAGGCTCATGGTATGACGAGTGTCAAGCGTCATGGTTTGCGCCGTCCCGCTGATAGGAAGCGCAAGAATCATAAGCAGAACGATAAATACATTTCGGCACGTCATAGTAGGCTTAAGATATTGGAAAGTTAAACGGATGCAGCCGGTTATGTCCTTTCCTCTCCTCCCTCGGGATAATGCAAGTAATGATATCAGAGCTCGCTGACACAAAACTGAGCTGAAGATTACATTTGCGTCAGTTTCAAGCTTACGGTCTGTGAATGCTGCCCCAGAGCTATTCAATGAACATGCTGTTCGTCGTTTTCATGCATGTGTGTTTTCGGAGCTAGTTCAGGCTTGCCCTGCTCTACCTTTGAATCGCCCGCATGATGATCTGTATCTGTTGCCTCACCAGCATGATTGTTCGGCATGCTGCCAGCTTGAGGCATGCCAGAAGCGTGATGATCCGAATTACTTGATGGAGCAGCTGAATGGTGCCCACCAGGACTATTACCTTGCCCTTCATCCTTATGCATAGCAGTTTCACCGCCACCATGTTGATGGCCGCTGCTAGATGCAACAAGGGTTTGGTATTGGGTTTGATCCATTTCTGGCAGTTGCTCTAAAAACGCGACCATGCCCCATATATATG